>R26__coassemble_703_pt1 | contig 19343 bp, 18 predicted proteins | sample R26__metabat2_high_PE_047 | metagenome-assembled genome bin R26
AAACGTCTTTGAATCCGAGTGGGAATAGATTAGTTCAGATATGGTACGCATCATAGTTGCGGGCATCGTAACCATAATAAACTCTGCATCCCTGAACGCTTTGTCCGGATCACTTGTCGCTAAATGGATATTCCCCTCGTGAGTTGTCAGTCCGGCTTCATCCACGATGTTTAAGTGCCCGTTGTAGATATCCGGTTTCGAGGTATAAACCGTTACCTCATGGTTTTTCTCTGCGCAGTGAACAGCAAACTGCGTCCCTATATTGCCGCCACCAACAATTGTGATTTTCATAATTGTTATTGCACTTTGCCGCAAACTATGCTGTACAGCTTTCGTTAAATAACTAAATCCAGAACTTTTCTATAGGATCGCGCATGTCTGCATCTACCAGACGTTCAAAAATCTCAGGATCTTCTTTCACCATCTGATAAATGTGTGCGGCATAATTGATGTCATGGATTGAAACACCAATATTGTATGCAAGTATCCTTTCTTTATCGTTTTCACGACCCATAGATCGTCCATTGACCACATCGCTTACTTCCGCATAATAACGAAACTTTGCAAAATTCTTGAAGTGATCTACGTGACCAGTATCATCAGCAAATACCTTGTCGAAGAAAAGGTCGCAGTTTGTAAATCCACGGGTATGAACCGGGACCACTAAGACTCCCTCGTCAAACCACCCATCTGTCGCGATATCGTTTTCAAAGTAAGTCGCGCAGGAAAAAATAACATCCGCCCCTTTAATGCATTCCTCAATGCTGTCAACAATCGACATATGGAGGTTCCCCAGATCTTTGAATCGCTCCTTGAAATTCTCCGCCTGATTCTTATATCGGAGAAGCTTAACATTAATGTCTCGATTTGACATAGCAGCAAGAACGATTAAACTTGCCCTTGCCACATTTCCAAGGCCAATCATACTGACCGTCTTCCAATCGTTCTTTGCAAGGAGAAGCACTGAATGTGCCGCGACTGCGCCTGTACGCATTGCAGTTATCCAGTTTCCATCTATAAGTGCGTAGAATTCGCCAGAATCCGCATTGAATAGGAGTATCTTACTATCTAGAGATGGTTTGCGTTCCGGATATCTGGTAACGACTTTGACCCCCCCCCAGTTAGTATTTCCTAACCTTGGAACTATGCATGGCATAGTATTGCAGAATATATTTCCGGGCATGCTCATATGTGTTTTTGCTGGAAGAAACGCATCCTGCTTGTGGACAATCATGTCACTGACCCATTGATAACACTTCTCAGGGGAGATATTCAAAGATCTGACATCGTCAAAGCTGATGATCTTCATTTTCTTTTTCCTTTCCGCTGGCTTCCGAACATCTTACTTTTCGCCTAGTTCTTCTTTCATTGCTGCAACCAACACATCATTATCATCTGTATTTCTGACAGCCAGCCGCAGGTAATTCCTTCCATTTGTTTTTGTGGTCAATTCCTTTATAAGAAGATTGTGCTTGATCAGCAGTGTTTTCAACAATTCCTTAGGGTTTATTCCTTCCTCCAACTCAACCATCACAAAGTTGGCCTGAGACGGAATTACCCGAACACCTTTGATCTTCGCCAGTTCGGTCTGAAATCTCGCCCTCTCTGCCCGGATACGCACCAACGCAGATACATAATCCTTTTTATACTTTTCTTCAATCTGCATATAGAATTCACCAAATGAGTTGATATTCCATATGGCAACATCCTTTTTCATATTGGCAATTATCTCCGAATTGCCTGAGGCAAGAACGCCAAGGCGAAGGCCGGGAACGCCATAGGACTTAGAAATGCTCTTCATTACAAACAAATGAGGATTAGCAGACAAGATATCTTGCTTAATAATCGAACTATCTTCCTCATCAGCGAAATCCACGAAGGATTCATCTATGACCAGTTTTATTTCGTTGTTCTTAGTCCATTCTATTAGCCGAAGCAAATCCTCTTTGTGAATATAATTTCCACTGGGGTTATCCGGATTTATAACGATCAGGTTTTGAATACTCTTATCAGAAAAGTACACTATCAGGTCATCTGCAGTATACGAGTAATCCCTGTTATCCGGCGTGAAATCCACAGAATTCTCTCGGTCATACCGGTTCGGATATTCGTCAAACGTGGGGCGAATGAAGCCAACCTTCCCATCAAGATATCCCATTAGGCTTTTGATCAATTCTGCAGCACCGTTACCTACAAGAATATTCTCCTGATGAACCCCAAAATTCTTCGCTGCAAGAAGACTGTTGACACGCATTCCAGACGGGTACTCGGTGAGCAAAGTGTCAAAACTTGTTCTGAGTTCGTCCTTCATTTTCTGTGAAGGGAAGTATGGGTTAACGAGATAACAGAAGTCACGCAACTTCGGATAACGCCAATACCCGCCGTAACGTCCTTGGAGAAGTCGAACCCGTTCATCTTCGTCCGGTGTGAAGATCGATTCTGCAATGTCCAAATCCTGAATATCATCAATTTCATACCACCGCTGTCCATCCAACCTCTTCGCCTTTATTACAGGTTCATCAAGCATCGTAATAACACGAAGTACTTGCTCATAGTATTCGTTTTGTCCGAGAGCTGCCTGATAAGCATCAAGAAATGGAACATAGTACGTTTCTGAGAAATGCTTGCTAAATTTATACAGGTTTACAGTCTTATAGTAGTCTCTGATTTCATTGAATTTGAATTTCTTCCCAGGTACAAAAGCTTCAATGGAATCATCTTCACCAAGCATAACGCAAGTACCGTCCATCCAAGACTCGTATTTATCCACAAGGGCAAGTGTGTCCCGCGGATCGTCCACAAGTGCTTCTAGAACAGAATCTTCGAAGATTAGATCTGATTCGAATAGAAGTGTATCGTCCTTGCAAAGCCAGCTCTTCGCCAGAGCTAATGAGTATATGTTATTTGTCTTGTCATAGATTGGATTATTGATATAAACGATTGGTGTCCGGATGCCTAATGTTCCGATGTAGTCAATTAATTTCTGTCCTTCATATCCAACTACAATAATAATACGCGTGAGATACTGTCTCTCAATCTGATGAAGCATACGGTCAATTAAGGTCACGCCGTTCACTTTGACCATACACTTGGTGTTGTTCTGGGTAAGCTCTTTTAATCGCTTGCCCATTCCTGCCGCTAAGATAATTGCTTGCATAGTTTCACTCCATCTTTAAATCCCGAACATTTCAATTATACGTTTTGATGCGTCGCCATCTTTATACTTGTGATATCGAGCACACATCTTCCGTCGGTCATCAACAAATAAATCGATTCCATTACTAATCTCTAGCAGTGCCTTCTTTACATCTTTTGAATTATACACATGATATCCTGGCATATAGTTCCTTGCATCTGCCGGATACAATCCGCGTGACTTTTCATATTGTTCATAATCGTCCAGAGTAAACACAATAGGTTTATTCAACAACAAATAATCTATAGATATCGATGAATAATCGGATATCAAGGCATTTGCAAAAGGTATTATCTGATACAATTGCAAACCAGCTTCTTGAATATCTTCATCGCGTAATACTAGGATAGCTTCCGTCAAGTTCTTCCTGCCGTCATAATTGAATTTGACAACTGAATATCCGTCCAGGTTTTCAACTCTCTGTCCGCTCGCATCCAGGTATCGCACCTTAGTAGGATATTCCTTATTTCCATCGTACTGGCATTCGATGATTGCATATCCATATGGCCCTGAAACTATCTGATCATCCTGATCCATATATGTATACTGAACAATATGTTTCCGATAATCGATGTTTGTCATGATGGCAAGTTCGCTGACTTCTTCTCCAATCACAAAGGATTGGGAGATGAAAAGCAAAAGAAAGGCCATCAGGAATGCCAGTATTTTCTTCATACAGGGCAACCTTCCTTAAGTGATTGTTTTGATCAGGGGGATGAAGTTTCCTGAAGCATCTCCTTCAGTTCATCCAGGGATTTTGTATCCTTCAGCCGGAATTTGAATACAACCCGGCGGCTGGCCTCCATGTCCACTTTCCCGTTTTCTTTATAGATCAGATTGGCGTAGCTTCTTCCTGTTGCGGTGATCATCTTCCGCAGATATTCCTTCTGAGCTTCCGTCAGATCAAGCTGCAGGCAATACTGTAATACATTACTGGCTCTCCGCTGACTCAGCTCCAGGTTGGCCACATAAGTCCCCTTATTGTCCGTATATCCCTCAATGATGATGACTCCGATATACTCCTCGTATTCCGGTTTCATCAGCACATCCAGATAGATGGGCAGGAACTTCCGAATAAATGCCTGCCCTTCGGGCTTTACCTCCGCGCTGTTGGTATCGAACATGATGGTGCTGTTCAGCCGGATATCGCCTGTATCCTCGTCAACGGAAACTTCCAGCCCGGCTTCTTCAAACACCTGCGTCAGCTCTTCGATAATGCCGGTTCCGGCCAGAATACCGGTCTCCCTCATCCGGAACTTGAACTCCACCCGGCGACAGGCTTCCATGTCTACTTCGCCGTTTTCTTTATATACCGGTTCAGCGGATCCCCTGCCTGTAGCGGAAACCATCGACTGAAGGAATTCTTTCTGCTCCCGGGTAAGTCCCGGAACCTTCAGACAATATTCCATCACATTGCTGGCCCGTGACTGGCTCAGATTAAGATTACCTAAATAAGATCCCCTTGTATCTGTATGTCCTTCGATAATGACCTCGCTGATGTATCCTTCATATTCAGGGTTCATTAACACATCCAAATATACAGGAATAAACTCATTCAGGAATTCTTTTCCTTCCGGCCGGAGCACATCGCTGCCCGCATCAAATAGAATGGAGCTGGCCATCATAATCTCTCCGGTATCCGGATCAATACTGATCTCCAGTCCTGATCCACTGAAAGCGCTGAACTGACTACTGATAATTCTGTTTCTGACCGAATAATTTTCCAGCGCAGCCTGCTGTTCTTGAAGTGCCTTCAATTCCGCCAACTGCCGTTCGATCTCCGCCTGATCTACAGTCGGCGTAGGCTCTGGAGTCGGGGTGTGGGTCGGCGTCGGCATGGGGGTAGGTGTGGGTGCAGGCGTAGGAGTCCCCATCTCCTCCAGCCGTTTTTCAAGTTCGCTTTGCAGTGCCTCTACTGCTTGCTTCTCTGCTTCTAACTGTTCCTGATCTTTTTTCAGCTGCTCCTGGGCTGCCTTTAATGCTACCTGGTCTTTTTCTAATTGTTCCTGAGCAGCTCTCAGTTCTTCCTGATCTTTCTCAAGCTGCTCTTGGGCAGCCTTCAGTGCCGCCTGATCTTTTTCCAGCTGCTCTTTTTCTATCGTCAAAGCCGCTCGTTCTTCTTCCAGCAGCTTTTTTTCCGTTTCCAGTTCTTTGCGTTCTTTCTCCAGTTGTTCCTGAGCAGCTTTCAGCGCAGTCTGATCTTTCTCTAACTGCTCCTGAGCTGCCTTCAGCTCTGCTTGGTCTTTTTCTAATTGCTCCTGAGCCGCTTTCAGTTCTGTCTGGTCTTTCGCCAGCTGTTCTTGGGCAGCCTTCAGCGCAGCCTGATCCTTCTCTAACTGCTCCTGAGCTGCTTTCAGTGCAGCCTGGTCTTTTGCTAACTGTTCCTGGGCCGCTTTCAGCGCAGTCTGATCCTTCTCCAACTGCTCCTGGGCAGTCTTCAATTCTGCCTGGTCTTTCGCCAACTGTTCCTGGGCTGCCTTCAACTCTGCCTGATCACTCTCAAGCTGCTCCTGGGCAGCCTTCAGGGCTGCTTCCAGTTCCGCCAGCTCTGTTTCTTTTTCGGCTACGGCTTTTTCTCTCTCTGCTATCCGGGTTTCACGCTCGTTCAGTTTGGTTTCTTTTTCGGCCAGTTCCACTTCCAGTGCTTTCAGCTCTGCTTCCCGGGTTTCAATCTCCTTCATTTGGTCTTCTATGCTGGCCTGCTTGTCCAGATCTTCCTGCTTCGGAGCTGTAAAATACTGAAGCAGGCTCACACAAAGCATGAGCAGAAAAACCAGCAGCAGGGATGCCATCATATCGGAATAGCTGATCCAGCTGCTTCCTCCACCGGTGCCGGAACTGCCCCGTTCATCCTCAAACTTATCCCTTCTCATGCTTCAGCGGTTTCCTTTCCGCCTTCCTGCTTGCCGGCTTTTGTCGAAGAAGATTGCCTGATCGGATCGGAGGCGGATGCCATTTGCTGTAAAAGGCGGGTCAGAAGCAGTTTGATTTCTTCCAGCTGATCCGTTGTTTTGATTTTTTTCACTTCGTTCGCCGCTGTCTTCTGATTAAGCATGGCATTCATGGCCAGCATGGAATCGGAGAATGTCTTTAGTGCGCCATTCATTTGTATCGCTGTATCGGATACGTATTTCTCGTAAGAAGCCGCAAGCTTTTCTCCTGCTTCTCGGATTGTTTTTCCTGCTTCGGTCAGATCGCCTGAAACCGCTGATTGCGCGGATGACATCCGTTCCGCGTTGTGAGTTTCGCTTTCCTGATACTCTTTGATCGTCCGGATCAATTCCTGTTGTGAAGCGTTCAGCTGCTGCATCATACGGCTCTGCTCATCTGCGTTCTTATTCATGGCATCAAGTGCCTTCATAGAAGTTTCAGCAAACGCTTCGTCTTTTGTTTCTTTTTCCCTGAGACTGTTGAATAAGGCCTGGTAATTGCGGAAAATCTCCTCCGTCATTTTCTGGAGTTTTACTGTGTCTCCCTTAATTGTCTCCACTGCTTTAGCGGACTGAATCTGTTTTCCCATCGTTTCCGCGATCGGGCCAACGGTTTCCGTCATAATATCGCGAACGGTATCCGTGACCGTCTGTCTGAGCCCGATGGTCACAGAGTCCAGCATTTTATTCCGGTCGTTGCTTTGCAGCACCATCTGGTAATCCGAATCCAGTGCTTTATGACCGGATTTGATCGTGAATACCTCAATGAAACAGTCAATGGCTTTATAGCTGTTTCCCTGAAGCGCGCGGTTCAGCATGGAGAAAATCAGGGAGCAGGAGATACCCGCCACGGAGGTGCCAAAGGCGGCCTTCATCCCGTCCAGCAGGATCGGGATGCCGTTCATGAGCGTATTCGCGTCCGTCATATCCAGCCCTGTCAATCCGCGAGTCAGCCCAATAAAGGTTCCCAGGATACCCAGGGAAGTCAGCAGGGACGGGATCAGTTCGCTCAGGGATGCGTTCCCCGGAATTCTGGTGACTGTACGGGTATTGATATAATCCTCCACCGGGCAGGATAATCCCCGTTTTTCCATTTCATCTTCCGTCAGCAGGAATTTCTGCCAGGTCGGCTTTAATACCTTTCCTACAAAGGTTTCATCATGCCAGAGAGCAGTTGTTTCCTTGCCGGTTGATTCCTCCAGTTTTCTGATCGCTGTGTTCAACCCCCTGGTTGTTCTCAGGACGGGCAGAATACACTTAATCAACCCAATCAGCGTCACAATCCCGATTGCGGCGTAAACAAGATAATCCGGGCTAAACTTCGAAAACAACTGGTTCATTCTCCTGCACTTCCATTTCTTCAAAGAAGTCACCCGCGGATCGATTCATGATCCGCGGGTGATCAAAGGGATTAGTCAGCAATCAGAGCAACGAATTCGCGTCCGTTCAGCCAGTCCTGCATCTCGCCATTCAGCGTGAGGTCAATACTGCCATCGTCCTTGCCGGTGGTTTCAACGCTCTTCCATTCGACGATTTTGCCGTTTTCCAGCACACCCAGAAGAACAGCAACCTTCTTTCCGGAGAAGTCGGTCGGGAACTTCAGGTTGACGACCAGATCTTCTTCAGCGGTACCGCCTGTAATCTGCAGGGTTGTAACTTCCTCCACTTTGGTGTAAGTGCTGTTCTCGGGCAGCGCAGCAGCAGCCGCGGCAGGAATAGCATTGTTTTCACTCAGGGTGGTCAGCAGTTCGATAACAGCTTCCGTTTCATTTTCGGTGGCAATAACTGTAACCCCGGGATTCTCGGTAGTCACGGTCACCAGATCGGCCGTCGTCTTGGACGGAATATCAGCAAAAGCGCTGACCGCGGTCAGGATCATTACAAGAGCCAGTACCAGACCAAGAGTCTTTTTCATTTGGGTTTCCTCCTACATAAAATGATTTATAAAAGCCATCCGTCTTTCGACAGGTGGTTTTTAACAATGTGTTTCGGCGAATAATCGGGAATCAAACCAGATCCTTTCGGTGTCCCTCCTTCCGGACGTTCATTTTCGGTACCCGTCACAGCATCTGGATCTTCGCCTCTATACCAAGCCATTCACGTGTAGTGTGTGGCTTACCCGCTATCTGAAAAGAATTTCAGGCTGCCGTTCAATCTGCCTGGCAATAACTTCGCCGTACTTTTCCTTCAGGCACTTCATTCCGGCTGTCATGCACGTTTCTCTGCCTGGCATCGCATGCGTGTCCGTCGCGACAAAGTCAACCAGCCCTTCTGTAAAGAGAGAATCAAAGAATTTCCGCCGCCAGAACGGCTGTTTCCGGGTCAGGGTCCTGGCGTTCACCTGCATCATTGTCCGAAAACGGTCTTTCAGTTCTTTGACCAGTTCAGTCTTTCCGATGGCCGGATATCTCTCCATATGAGCCAGAACCGGGATAACGCCTGTGCTTGATACTTTCTGAAGAGCATCAAAGATGTGCTCCTTAGTATCCGTAGGACTGAATTCAATCATCGCGTAATTGGTTCCGGCTAATGTGGCAACTTGTTTCTCCCGCAGCAGGCGTGGTGTATTGTCCGTATACAGGATCTCCGCGCCGCGATACAGCTGAAGAGGGAGACGTTCTTTCGCAATATATTCGACCGCTTCCCAGAAATGCTCCTGAAAGGCTTCTTCCGGAAACTCATATACACCTGGAGTCACATGCGGCGTGCAGATGATTCTGCCAATTCCGTCCTCAACAGCTTCCTTCAGCATCCGGAAGGTTTCTGCCTTCTGCTCTGCTCCGTCATCTACGCCCCAGATCACATGACTGTGAATATCTGTAAACATCACTCAGTCCTCGTATACAAATGCTCCAGGATCCACTCGGCAGCGGCTCCCTCTTTCATATGGAACTCCATAAATCCATCTTCCCCAACGACATATTCACCTTCCGGATGATCGATGGGTAAGACTTCGTAGTTGTATGCCTTGCTCAGTTCCTCCGTCAGCCGCTTTTGGGTAAAATTGGTTGTCGAAATGGATTGCAGCTGTTGCAGCAGGGTTTCTCCGAATCCCAGATCGTCTGATATCTTTTTGTTCATCAGAGAAACAGCGTTTTGCATGAACTCGTTCTGACGGACCATACGCTCTTCGTTGGTTCCCGCGCCGACCGTCATTCTGCTGCGAACGAAATCCTCCGCTTCTTTGCCGTGGAGGGTAATGACCGATCCCTTCGTCCATTCCGGATGAACGGCGGTCATGTCAAAAGCCACATTCACCGTAACTCCGCCCAGGGCGTCGTTCAGCACCGGAACAGCGGAATAGCTGATCATGTAATATCCATCCAGTTCAAATCCGCCCAGCAGATTCTGTACCGCCCGCATGGTGTATTTTGCGTTATCCTCCGGTGTTTTGCCAAAGCCGTGGGATAGACATATCTGCATCACCCGGGTACCGGTTTCGTTGCCGAACATCCCTAAAACCGCCACATCCGTCATGGTGTCACGGTCAATCTGAAGCTGGTGAATGGTCTTATCCGTATGGTCGATCGCAATCAGCATCAGGAAGTCAGCCTGTCCGCCGTTGCGGTATTGGTTTCGGATGGAACTGTTACTGTCATCCACCTTATCAATACCGGCAATCAGAATGGTTGTAACCGCAGGCTTTTCGCGATAGGTGACGCCGTTCCACTCAATGGTTTTCAGCTGGCCGAAACCTTCCGTCATCTCACCGCGGGTTTCTTTATACTGGTTTTGTTCCATGTGGTTCAGGATCATGATCCCGGCGCAAAGAATAATCACTGCAATGGCAGTGATCAGGATTGCCTTGATCCACGTTTGTTTTTTCACAGAAACGCCCGCTTTCTGCCGTTACTTCTTTTCCTGCGTTTTTTTCTTCTTTCCGTCGTCACGCCTGTAGTAGCCTCTGTTGTATCCATACTTACCATATCTGCCGTATTTGCTGTATCCGTACTTTCCGCCATAGCTGTAGTATTTCTTTGTGCTCAGGCGGTCCATGGTGACTTTGTTCAGGATACAACCCAGGATCGGCGTTCCGGTTCTTTCCAGCTGGTCCTTTGCTTCCGCCAGAGCCCGGCGATGTGTTTTGCTGTATTCCAGCACCAGAATGCTCCCGTCACAGCTTTTGGCAATTTCAGCCGCGTCAATAACCAGCCCCACCGGCGGAGCGTCGATAATGACGTAATCGAAGGTGTCTCCGACAGTCTGTACCAGGTGATCGAAGTCCGGGGTCGCGATCAGCGAAAGAGGAGCCTGAACATCTGTTCCAATCGGGATCAGAAACACATTGGGAACACTCGTTTCATAGACCGCGTCTTCAATCTGGCACTGTCCGCTCAGAAAATGCGCAAGGCCATAACCAGGTCCCAGTAATTCGATCTCATAATGTGCGTTTAGAACGGATAACCGGAGATCCGCGTCAATCAGCAAAACTTTCTTTCCGCGTTTTGACATGTTTACCGCAATCTGGATGGAAATAAAGCTTTTCCCGTCATTCGGTTCACAACTGGTTACAACGATCTTTTTTACGTTTTTTCCGGAGAAGGAGAGATTGGAGCAAACCGTATTGAAAGCTTCAGATCCGGCATAATCCAGATCCAGCTTCCCTTTAATCAGCGCTTTCTGCAATTCCGCTCACTCCCTTCATCCCTGTTTTCCGTATACCGGCGCTTTGCTTCGGCGATCCTGCTTTCCATCTGTTCCCTGAAGGGGAATCAGACCCAGTGTGGAAAGGTTCCCCACCTTCTCAACATCCTCACTGCTGCAGATTCGGTCATCGCCGAGGAATTTAACGGTCACAACAGCCATGGCCAGCAACGCGCCAAGTATGAATCCGATAACGATATCCCTCGTCTTTCTCGGTGTACTGGGTTTGTCCGGCAGTTTGGCTTCTTCAAAAATATTGGGCTCACGCATATCCATCTTGGCAGCGATGAATTCCCGGGCCACCTGGGCGTAAGTATCTGCAACCGCTTTCGCCTCCGCAGGATCCGGCGATTTCACCGTCACATACAACACGTGGGTGTTTGCCGGATTGGTGACAGTGATCATATTGGACAACTGAGTGTAGGTGTAATCCAGATTCAGGCGTTTATCCACCAGCTCATGCACATGCCAGTTTTTGAATACTTCCTGATAGTCCGCCGCCAGATTGGAACCGATCTGCAGGTCGGACAGGCTGATCGTTGTATCTGATCCGACGATATAGATTTTTGCGGTTGCTTCATAAATCGGTGTAATCACTTTGAAAACCAGTACACCGGCGATTGCCGCCCCGATCAATGCGGTCAGAATAATCCAATGCGCCTTTTCAAGAAAACGGTAGAATAACGCAACCAGGTCGATTTCGTTTGATGTGTTTCTTTTTGCCTGAGCAGTATTTTTATTCTTTACCGCGTTATTCTCAGCTGTCTGCGCCATTGTTTTCCTCAATTCCTTCCTGTTTCGTTTCTTCCGACTCTACGATCTCGTATTCAATCCATGTCCGGATAATTTGCCGCAGAAACCTGATCTCTATTTGCATCCGGGTATTTCTGCGATCCACTTTTGCGATCTTCACGTCAGCCCCTCTGAATGATTCAGGGCCGATTTCAAGTACTCTATCCCTTTCAGTGACCTGTGTTTTTCCGATGATGCCTTTCCTGTCGAGAAGGAAAAGGGCAAATTCCTCGTCTTTCCCCTGAAGTTCATACTGTCCTTCGCTGCTTCTCAGGCAACGGACTACTCCCTGTGTCCTTTGACAGACGGATATCTCAAGAGGTTCATCGCTGTAAAGGAACAAGTATCCGGGGAGAAGATTATGGATCCGGTTCACCATTTTGCCTTTGTCCCATGTGTGTTGCACCTGCTTTGGGATGATGGCCTGACATTCCGTTTTTGCCATAAGCGCTACAGCGACATAGCTGCTTTTTCCAGCTTCACAGTACAGGCAGTACGTATACATGCTTCCTCCTTCGAAGGCATGGCTCCGCCATGGCAGCACGATCATCGTACTGTCTGGAGAGACCCGTTTGACGGAACAGCTATCTGCCCGGCAAGTGCTCAGTCCAGAATCACTGTTCGTTTAAGCCATCCGGCTGCCTGTTGGCAAGACTTCCTCCGTGCTCCTCTGTCTGTTTGAAAAAGTGTACTTTTCTATACCGGGAGTATATCGGAAGATGCAAACGTTACCGTTCTGAGACAATGGAGAAACCGGTCTAAAATCATGCCAGAGAGTGCCAAAAATCGGCGTGGGGGGGGTGGAGCGAAAATAAGGTTCAGGCTTGAAAATAAAAGGATTTTGGCTTATAATGTGGCCGTTGGCACGAAGCTTGCCTCTTGTTTCGTGTTGCTGTTTGAGAAAGTACACTTTTTCAAACCAGGCCGTTCAGCGTCTGGTTCTTTTTCTGTTCTTTGACCATCCGGAAGAATGTGCTCTTGCAGACCCCGGACATCTGGATGGCTTCGTCCAGTTTGATATTTCCCGTTTTCCAGTTTCTGAGCATTTCGTCGAATCCATCGGGCGTTTCTTTCTGCGGTCTGCCGAAACGGACGCCCTTGGCTTTGGCGGCGGCGATGCCTTCCGCCTGGCGCTGGCGGATATTGTCCCGCTCCATCTGGCTGACGAAGCTGAGGATCTGAAGCACCAGGTCTGCGATAAAAGTGCCCATCAGATCCTTGTACTGGCGGGTATCCAGGAGGGGCATGTTCATGACGCAGATGTCGATCATTTTCTCCTTGGTCAGAATCTGCCACTGTTCCTGGATTTCCTTGTAGCTCCTGCCGAGGCGGTCGATGCTCAGGACGTAAAGCAGATCGCCTTCCTGGAATTTGCTCACCATTTCCTGATACTGCGGGCGATTGAAGTCCTTGCCGGACTGTTTGTCCAGAAAGATCATGCTGTCCTGTACGCCGATTTCCCGCATGGCAATCATCTGCCTGTCCTCGTTCTGATCCTGACTGCTGACTCGCACATATCCGAAAGTGTTCACGACCGGTACCTCCCTTATTTTCTGCGGGGTTGAGGCGATCTTCCCCCACGTTAGATGATACCAATCAGGATGATGCTTATAGCTGGCACGGAAACTTGATTTGCAAGCAATGCCTGGTGGAGACACTCAGGCGATTCTGCTTGTTGGGGACGGTTCCCCCAAGCCCCTCCTTTTTCACGCAGGGGATATCCCTGCGGCTGCGCGTTTCTGCGAAACACTTCCATGATCAGCGGGTTTGTTTTCTCTGCTGGCTTTTGGGATGATTTGGCTCCGTGTCCAGAATCCGGTGAACATTTTCCTGTACGATCAGGAGCTGGCGCATTTCCTGCCTGTCGTCTCGGTATTGCCGCTCAAGTGCTTCCTTTTCGGCTTGCAGATGATCGTACTCTTCCTTCAGCTCCCTGATTTTTGGGATTCTCTTGATCTTCAGCGCGTCAAAAGCAGCTTTTGCCGCCTTGTGCGCCATGATTTCCTGTTCATGCTGGGCAGCGAACTTCCGTGACCAGTTTGACTGTTTGTACTGAACATAGATCTCCCGGGTTTTGGAATACTGGATGATACGCGTTCTCAGGTTCCGGATTTCTTTCTGCCGCTTTTCTATCTCCCGGATGCGTTTCAGGGCGGTATCTGTTCTCCCGCAGGCATCCGCAGCGCGGCGATCCAGTTCCTGCCTGTCCAGAAGATTGTGTTCTTTCAGATAGCTGAAGGTTTTTGCCATTTCCTTCAGGTTGAATTTCTTTGCCCAGAGCTCATAGCCTTGTCCCTTTGCGGCCCGCATTTTTGACTGTATGTCAATCAGCAGGCTGACCTTCTGTTCCTGTTGGGCTGTGATCGGATTCTTTCTTTTTCCGGTTTGCGGGGCAGATCTGGTGCGGTTTGTTTCGTTTGCGGCCAGGCGGGCGATCAGGTCTGCCTGCGTATAGCCTTCTCCCAAAGAGTCCAGTCTTTTTGACCGTTGTTCATCTTTCCCCCGAACAGCTATATGCTTTCCGTGCCGGATTTCCCATCCATCCCGGCTGAGAATGGCCAGCAGTTCAGGAAGGTCCTTCGGGTTCTGCGCCATAGCGTGGTCAATGGCCTGCCGCAGATGATCCCGCTGAGACGGTTGCTTTCTGATATCGTTCGTTTCCATCCATTTATTGTACTTTTGCCGGGTATGCTTCTGCGGCTGCTCGATCACGGAATATCCGTTCTCAATGCATATGACATCGTTCAGGCGGCGCAGCGCTTTGGAAGATCCCCAGAAATTCCGGAATTTCCGGTCACAGTCCAGATTCACAGCGCTGAAAATGATATGATTGTGAATGTGATGTCGGTCTGTATGAGTCGCCACGATAAAAGCATGACTTCCGTGCGTGAACCGAATGGCCAGTTCTCGTCCCAGGCGGTTTGCCTCTTCCGGGGTAATCTCACCCGGCACAAAGGACTGCCGCAGGTGATAGGCAATCACGTCATCCCTGCCACGTTTTCTGCCGGTACGTGAAATGTATTGGGATTTCATCAGGGCAAACTCCTGATCAGCAAGAGCAGGTGTACAAGCAAAACCCGTGACGAGGTTCCCGTTTTCTGTTTTCTGTGGATTTTCCACGTATTTGATGACTTTCCCGACTGATTTCGCCGGGGTGTACCCCTTCAGGGTGTGAAGGGGAATCAGGTTTGTTGTCGCCATATTTGCCTCCGGATTCTCTTCTTGTTTCTTCGGAAAATGTTTGCACATAAAAAACCGGGAGGCTGCCGTATCAAATCGCCTTTCGGCATACAGCATCCTCCCGGGTGTTTGGTTTTTTATTCTGTTTCTGTCTGAACTGACTATATGAACATCAGCATATAAAGCGGTAATGTTATCTTTTTTTCTGAGACACCCACGTTCTGAGATGACATTTTATACCCATATGGAACCAGCGGGTTTTCAAGAATGTGGCCCAGTGAATTGGCTTTGTTTCTTCCTGCTTTGATCTCAACAGGAATGATTCCATCCTCATTGGTAATAAAGAATTCAATTTCACGGGTCGATTTCTGATCTTTCAGGAAATACAATTCGCGGTAGCCGCGTTTTCGAAGGAGATCTGCCGCAAGTGCTTCATACAATCCGCCTTTTGCAGAGCCTATCGAAAGATTTAGCGGTTTTTCCTCCATGGATTGCTCTTCCAGCAAAGCTCCTTTCACCATAAATGGATAGGCTGCCATCAACAAACCAATATCCGTCGGATAAAGGCGAAAATTATCTTCCTCCTGAAAGCTTTCCAGCGGGAATTCCAAAGTAGATATATGATGGACCATAATAACCATGTATGCCTTTTCCAGCCAATCCAGACATGTCTCATACTTTGTAGCTGTGCTTCCTTTTTCCACCACTTTATACTGGAATTTATGATTCTCCTTCGCGAGCTGAAGAGGAATGGAACGATAGCAGCGTTCTGTTCGGATTTTGATATCCGCCGGCGCGTAATGAGCAATATTGCTGATATAGTCTGAATAAATCTGGCGTTGAATCTCATCCGTCTTTTTGAGGTCTCTGGTCTCCACAAACATCTGAACCACTTCCGGCATGCCGCCAACAACCATGTATTCCTTCATATACTGCAGCATTTTGCTGTGAAGTGCAGCTGGCACTTCTTTTCGCTGCAGATAGCATTCACGCAGCGTCTCTATCACCTGATCATTGATACCGAGTGCCCAGAGAAATTCCTCAAAATCGAGAGAATCCATTTCTACCGTTTTTACAAAACCAACAGGGAAAGAATTACCCTCCTTGAAATCCACCCCCAATGTGGAACCGGTTGCGATCACATCATATCTCCTGTCACCCGTCCAGAATTTGAGAGAGGTTAGCGCTTCAGCACATTCCTGTATTTCATCCAACAGGATCAGCGTCTCTCCCGGAATCAGGTTTGCGGAAGGAATGTAGGCGGAAATATTGGTTATCAGTGTGTCTGGATCCAGATCCCCGGAAAAAATAGCTTTATAATCCGGATGCTCAATGAAATTCAGTTCAACAAAGCTCTGATAGGTCTCCCCAAACTGGCGGACAATATAGGTTTTTCCGACCTGACGCGCCCCCCTGATCATCATGCTTTTCCTTTTCACATCCGTTTTCCAGGCGTTCAGTTCAGCCATGACTTTTCTTTGCAGCATGATAATCCCCCCATCATCCAGATAAAGCAGTAAGCGCTCTCAATAAACAACCATATGGATTATACCACAGCAGAGAAGAAATGCAACTTTTTCTATAGATTTATCTGTTTCATTAAAATATTTTTCTATAGAATAAATTGTCATTCAAGTCTGGAGATCTGATAAATGCTGACAAACCGCACGGAATCCTTCCATTATCTGGCCCAGACATGCTTTTGTTTCCTTCAGATCATTCTCATACAGCCGTCCGGTAATATTGACCCGTTTGGCAATCTGGTTCAGGCTGCCGGTGCAGCTGCCAAGGAGAGCGGATATTTCCCGCATTTCCGGAATGTCCAGCATCAGGATTTGTCCCTCCAGCACCAATTTTCGCAGGAATACTTCCCGGCTGATGATTTTGGATTCTGCCTGCTTCTGTTCAATCATTCGCAGTTCTTCCGGCGTAACCCTGAATTGAATCCGGATGGGTCTGGTTTTGTTCATGATCAGCGCTCCATGCCATGGTTTCTGGGGCGCTCCGGTTTTCTTGCAGGCTGGTTCTGCGACGCCCTTTTCAGCTGCTCAGCCAGCGGCAGCCGGGGACGTTCTCTTTCCTCCAGCATTTTCCGGACATGCCGGACAAAGCCGTCCAGCACAGCTGGATGTGTTTCCACCACGCAGAATACGTTTTTATTGATTTCATCCGCGAGATCCGGCTTCAGGGGGATCGTTTGCGCCCATTCCAGGTTATCCCTGCCAAAGCGGCCGTCCCAGCTCTTTGTCTGCAAAGTGTTGGCCAGGACATACGAAACACGTTCCGCGCCGAAAGTATCCAGAATCGTTCTTGCGATATCCTTCGGCAAACGCATCCCGTCAAAATTCTCCCGGATAATCTGCTCAATCGCGAATTTACATTTCTGATTCGCCTTACCGGATGCCCGGTACGCATCCAGTTCATCATGCTTTCTGGCATAAACAGAGGTTTCCCGGTATACGGGAATCGCTTTGAAATCTTGTATTTCTTCCATCTTTGTTTGTCCTTTCTACTGTGATTTGGGCATAAAAAAGAGGAGCAGTTTGTTTCTGCTCCACGGGGGATCGGTTAATCTATGAGTTCTTACCGTTCTTTGATCGTTTCTTATTCAATCGTCCGAAGAATTCTGAAACAGTGATAATTTCAACATTCTCATAGTCTCCAATGGACAACAGGTCTTTGTCACCACTGACAATATACAGGCTCTTCGAATCAACAGCACACTCTATGAATTTGTCGTCATCCGGGTCCCGACAGACTTCGATCTTTGTGCTTGTGGCAATCATCTTGCAGGCGGCTGTAATCTGCATCAATGGAACCGAAACTTTCTGAGTTGGATACTGATCCCGAAGATAATCTATGGTTTCCTGATACTCCTCAAGGATCTCCTTTGAAATATACGCATCAAATTCGTGAAGCAGCAGCTTTTCCAGCAGTTCACGGGGACGCCCTCCGAAGAAGATGCCTGATGCAACCACATTTGTATCAATCACGATTCTCATGCTTTTGCACGCCTCGCTTTTCGAACCGCTTTGATTGCATCACCTATATCACTTTCCTTCATTCCTACATCCGATGCCCAGCGCTCTGCTTCTTTCATCATAGCACAGAACTCTGAGATATCGGGTTTATGTATTGGCTTCAGCAATATATTTTCCCCGTCGGAGATAACCATCAACTTCGCCCCGGAAATCAAAGATAATGAATCGCGAATTGCTTTTGGCAAAACAACCTGCCCTTTAGAAGAGACAGCGGTAACATCTGTTAAGTACTCTGACATCAGTCATCCATCCTTTCGGTAAGGAATTCTTACAACTGAAGTATACACCTATTTTTCATCGATGACAAGCAAAACAAGAACCAGTAACCTTGTAACATCAATCTGACTCCAATGCAGCTTTCAGGTCTTCCATGCTATCATAAGCAGGAGCAGTCGAATCATGAGAGACGCGTTTCGCCTCAGCCATAGCATCCAACACTTTCTGATTATACTTGGGCATTTCAACAGAAAAAGGCAGCCCGCCTCTTAGAACGCACTGATGCAAAAAAAGATTAACGGCGCTCGACATATCCAGTCCAAGATTTCCAAACAAAGCTGTCGCCTGCTTTTTTACTTCGGCATCTATCCGAATCTGAGTGGGAGAAGTCGTCATTCTTATCCCTCCTTCCAAGCACAAGTATAGTGCGTTTGGTTTACATTGTCAATCAAATCGAAAAGCTTTTCCTATCTGGCTTCATCCCGGCTGTGTTTCGGCGCGGGTTTCTCCTGCTCTCTGTTCGGAGCATGGTGGGCATTATCCATATTCAGCGCCGCGTCCAGTTCAGCCAGGCGTTCGCTTTTTTGCCGGAACTCCGCTTCCTGCGGGAAAGGTTTCCCCAGCTCCGCCCGTGCGGTCGCCATCTGCTGATTCAGGCTTTCCAGTTTGCCTTCGATGTTCTTCATTCTCGTTGGAATGTTGTTTAGGGCATTGTCGATCCTTGTCAGATTACCCAGCGCGCTGGTGCCGATATCCACGGAATGAGACATTTTTCCCTTCATGGTCAGAATATACTGACCGGCAAAAGCGTTGAAGGCCAGGGACATTTGCAATCCCCGGTATTCACCGATTGGGTGATCTTTGTCGTCCCTGATTGTTTTACAGGCTTCCAGGATTGCTTCGCCGGCCTTTTCTTTTTCTGTGTAATGGGTATTCAGGACAGTCATGCCGATGAAATCCTTTTCCGGCAGCGGGTGCTCCGCCAGCGTATCCAGGTCCTTCTGCAGGCCCACCAGATAACCGCGGTTCTGCTCAATTTCCCGGGGAAACTGCTTCAGCAGCTGGTCTTCCAGCCGGTACTGATTGCTCTGATGTTCAGCTTTCATCAGCCGCAGGCGGGCTACATCCACGTCCAGCGCCATTTTTTCCTTAATCCTGTCATCTCCGGCGCAGAGGGCTTTGATTTCCGCATAAGAAAGCGCCGTTTCGTCCACGTCTTCACAGGAGCGAACCGGCGATTTGGATGTCATGATCTGGGATATGAACTTCTGTTTGTTTTCTACGGTCTGCCAGAGATAACTGTCAAAGGAGCCTTCCGTCACATATCGGTAAATATGTACGTCC
>R26__coassemble_719_pt1 | contig 19038 bp, 19 predicted proteins | sample R26__metabat2_high_PE_047 | metagenome-assembled genome bin R26
CGGGTTTCATGACCTCATCGGTGCCTTTCGCAGAAAGGCTGGAACATAGAAATGACAGATAAGCTTGTGAAGCCTGTGGCGCTGGATAATATCAATTTTGTGTTCTGGGGAAACGGAATGCCTTCCTGGGGAGATCCGCGCATGGTATGCACGCGGCAGTTTTCCCGGCACATTGTCTGGCTTTGCCGCAAAAAGGCGAAAAGCGCGTCAGAGATCGCCGCGGAACTGAACGTTCCCACGGTATATGTGGAGGAAGAGCTGGAGATCCTGACAAAGGGCGAAAACGGTGAGTACGGCCTGCTGCGCCGCCTGGACAACGGGAAATACGCGATCAACTTTGTTCTCCTGGAAAAGGATGTATTCGATAAAGCAACGTCGCTGTACACCGCCCGGATTCCGGAAATCTGTGATGCTATCATAAAATATATTGAAAAACATAAGGATGAATATCTTGCCTTCCCGTACCTGAACAAAAAAGTGGACCTGAATCTGATCCTCTGGCAGCAGATCAGGCACCTGGCTTCGGTGTACTGCAACGCTGTCTGCGGGTATCTGGAACACAAGCATTTCAGGAACGTGCAGAAACCGGACAGGCCCTTTACGGTATATGGATATGAGGATCACGGGGTTTATTTCGGCGGGGGCTGCGACGGAGCTAACGCCTATAACATCTGCGGATATTCCGAGGTCCATGTGGAAAACATCTATATCACGCGCATCCGGAAGCATTTTTCCTTCGGCGTGGATATCTCCAATGATCCGCAGCTGCAGCTGGCCATCCGCGCCATCGAAGGTGTGAGTGTGAACGCACTGACCGAAAAGGATAAGGAGCATGCGGCCAAAGCCATCGAGAGCGGATATATTTATCGCGATGGGGACATGCTGTATACCAAGATCCTTGTCAGTGACATGAAAGATCGCCATCTGTTCGACCTGAGCTATCGTCTGGACCCCGCGGGCTTTGCCAAAGAAGCGGAAGACACGGCGGATAAGCTCGCAGCCCTTTTCAGGAAAGCAATTCCCGATTACCTCATGGGTGAATGGGGATGTGCCAATGCGCTGGCCGACGGGCCGGTTCTGGACGCCGTAGTGGAGTGCCTGATCGAAAAAGGCATGCTCGTACCGCCGGAAAACGGTATCGGTGCGGAAGGCTGCTATATGATTGTTTCCAAAAACAACTCCAATTGAAAACATTGATTAATCGCATGGAGGCATTGGGAGGAAACCAATATGTCAATTGACAGAAATGAAATGATTCAGAAGCTGCAGGCTTGCAAACCTTACACAAATGAGCCATTTCCCTACAAATCCGGAAAGCTGGTTAATCCGCTTCATTCCCGCATGATCCGCAGGTACTTCAAAAAAAGCGCCGGACTGGATCTGGACGCCATTGCCGCCTCCGGCCTGTCCACCTGGGAAAAGGTGCTGAAAGTCAGTGAATTCGTTTCCGCGCATATTCCGCATGACAACCAGAAGGAACCGATGAAGGCGCTCAACGCCTTCACCCTGTGGCAGTACGCACAGCGCGTTCCGACCGGCTTCAACTGCCGCTGGCACGCCATTCTGCTCAGTGAACTGCTGCTCTCCATCCGGATCAAAAACCGTTTTGTAACCTGCATGCCCGAAGACAAGCACGATCAGGACTGCCATGTTGTCAATCTGGTATGGCTGCCGGAACTGAACAAATGGGCCATGATTGATTCCGACATGCAGGAATACGTGACAGCGCCGGACGGAACGCCCCTTTCCCTGGAGGAAATGCGTGCGGAAGTCATCGCCGGACGTGAACTGAACGTTCATCGGAATTCCGACCAGGCCGGCGTGGAATACATGCAGGCATACTGGGCAAAGAATCTGTACTGGTTCACGATCCATATGACATACGGTTACGGTCTTGAGGGAGCCCGGATGCTCCCTGACAAATACGTTTCCCTTGTGCCTCCGGATTATCGCATTTCTCTCAGGCACAGCTTTGCTGCTCAAAACGTAACAACCAACGCTTCTGCGTTCTGGCGGGGATAAAGTATACAAAACAGAAGCAACTTGATATTAACCGGTGTTCATCATCTTTTGTGAACATCGGCTAATACTTTTTATGATTAGTTAAGAGTTGTTCACTGCCATTTCAGAGATTCTGCATTTATAATAAGGCTGTACCCGGTACGAAGAATCAATTCAGAAAAGAGAAAGCCATGCGGATCAATGAAATGATCGGAAAACACAGAAAAGAAAAGGAGAAGGAAAATGATTGAACTGGTCATCCCCTCCCTGGAAGATTTATGGTTCAGGGAAAGCCTGATGGCTGATGAGGAAACCATGTCCTATAACGCGGCCTGGGGCGGAACCATTCCTTTTCCGAAAGAGAAATGGGAATCCTGGTATGAACTCTGGGTACGGAATCCGGGCAAAGACCATTTCTACCGTTATCTGAAGGATGCGAAAAAGGGCTTTGTCGGGGAAGCCGCCTGGCACTTTGACAGCCGCCGCAATCTGTATATCTGCGACGTAATTGTGCTGGCAAAGTACAGGCGTCAGGGCTTCGGTTCTGAAGGAATAAACCTTTTATGCAAAGCGGCCAAAGAAAACGGGATCTCCGCTCTGTATGACGATATAGCGGCTGATAATCCTTCCTGGAAGCTGTTCCTGAAAAACGGTTTTGAGATCGATTACCGGGATGCGGATGTGGTCATGGTGAAACGGGAACTGTAACGGAAAACAATGGAATCCCGGTTCATTCAGAAAAGAAAAAGCAGAAGGCGGGTCGCCTGTGAAATACAGGCCGCCCGCCCTTTTGCTTTGTATATTATGCTGCGTTGATATCATCAGGCAGAAAAAGCGCGCCGTCAGCGCTCTTTTCCCTCAGTTCTTTTGTTCTGGTACTGCTGGGGAGAGATACCTTCAATCTGGTGGAATACTTTGGAAAACCGGCTTGAGGAATCAAACCCGGTCATTCTCGCGATCTCCGTCATGCTGAGGCCGCCCTTACGGATCAGCTGCTTCGCATGGTTGATGCGAACCGTATTCTTGTATTGGGTGAAAGTCATTCCCAGGCTTTTTGAGAAGAGATCGGAAAGATAGCTCTTGTTCACGTACAGCGCTCCGGCTACGGTTTCCAGCGGCAGTGACACATCGTAATGCGCTTCGATATAGCTCATTGCCCGGCCGACCAGGCTGTCCGCTACCGGGGCGGCGGAAGTGCGAGCTTCCGGAACCGTCTCCGTGTCCTGCCACTGTTTCAGCAAACGTTCCATGGTTTCAGCTACCTCGCTGTCCAGGAGCGGTTTGAGCAGATAGGCAAAAACGCCCTGCCGGATGGCCTCCTGAGCGTACTCAAACCGTTCGTGCCCGCTGACCAGGATCATCACCGTGTCCGGATATTTTTCCGCGCAGAGCGCCGCCAAATCCAGCCCTGACCCGGCGGACATGCAGATATCCGAGACAATCAGATCCGGCGTCTTCTGCTCCAGGGCGCTCACAGCTTCCTCCGCGCTGCGGTATTCGCCGATGATCTCGAAACCGTACCGTTCGAAACGGAAGGTTTCCCGCATATCAGCAAGGGCCCAGACGTCGTCGTCAATCAGCATCACTGTACGCATATCATTCCTCCTGAAAAAAGACAGGCTCCGGTAATTGAATTCATTGCCGGAGCCCGGAAATCCTTTTTCGTTCCCGTGCCGGGACGCGTCAGGATTTTATTTGCAGAACGCTTCGTTCAGATCATCCACGACCGGCTGCCAGATGCCTGCGTTGTCGTCGATGTATTTCTGCCATTCAGCGTCCACATCGATGTCCTTCGTCACAACCAGGCGGGCCACTTCGTCGGACAGTTTCAGGGAATAGGCCGCTTTGTTATCGCTGGAGAAGAATTCATAATCCATATCCATCAGGATGATCTTGCCCTGCTTGCGGGTGGCATACATCTGCTTTACCTGGGCAACCACATCCTGGTCATTGGAGGGATTGATGAAGGAATAGTCATCCGCCAGGATACCCTGGGTGCGGAAAACGTTGTAGCTGTTGTACTTGTCAACGGTCGCCTTATAGCTTCCGTCCGCTTCGGGAAGAACCTTGACGGCACCGTCGGCCATCTCCCAGTCCTTGCCTTCAATACCGACCAGCACATTCAACTGACCTTCTTCAGAGCAGATCCAGTCCATCATGGCCAGCAGGCGTTCCTGGGTCTCGGGCGCGATGTCCGGACGGAACATGGTCACGGCCCACCAGTTATTGGTCTGGATGCCCAGGGGCGTTCCATCCTCATCCGCGATGGTAGTGATGGCCATGCAGTCGCTGCCCTTCAGGCCGGTGGATTCTTCAAAGGTGCTCTTGTAGCCCATGTAGCTGGAAATGGCGCAGTTGATGAACATGGAAGCAGCCACGCCGGAGGTGAACTTATTGGTGGCGTCGGCAGACTCGTTCAGATAGAAGTCAGGATCGATCACGCCCATCTCATAGGCTTCACGAGCCAGTTTAATGGCCTTCAGCACGCCGGGGTCAGCGAAGTTCCAGACATACTTTCCGTCCACCTTACGGAAGCCATCGTGGTCCACGCCGGAGAACAGCATGAACAGGTTGCACAGGTTGTCGGGATCGTCGGTAAAACCGATCGTGTTGCCGTTGCCGGCCATATCGTTATCGATACAGGCCTTCAGGTAGGCTTCATAATCTTTCAGGGTGATCGTATCGCCGATGGTAATGCCGAGCTTCTCCGCCCAGTCCTTGCGGTAGTACACGGACAGGTGGGAAACCACAGTGCCCTGCATGCCGCTGAAGCGGGCAAAGGTCGCGTGCGGGATACCGTAGGTCAGGCCGTCGATCTTCATCTGGTCATAGATACCGCTGGTCTGGACCATGGAGTACAGGTCCGGATACTTTTCTTCCCAGCCTTCGGGCAGCGGTGCCAGCAGACCCTGATCCGCCCAGGTGACATACATCTGGTAGTCAAAGTCGCGCATCGTGACAGAATCAGGCATGGTTCCGCCGTTCACCCAGGTGATGATCTTCTCTTTCTGGGCATCCTTGGAAACGGGATACACTTCAAAGTCGAAATTGAACTTGCCGGAGATCATCTTGTAAAGTTCATCGCTGGTATAGTCCATTTCCGAGTTTGTGTGGCCGGCGTTGATTGTGAAGCTGACATGGGGTTCATACTCCGCAAAAGCGGGCACAATGCCTGCAATCAGCATCAGGCAGAGAACAAGGGACAGGAACCGTTTCATCATAACTACCTCCTTTTTTATTGATGCGCGGCATGCGCCGCGTAATCACATTTTGACAGAGCCTACCAGGACTCCCTTGATAAAATACTTCTGCAGGAACGGATACAGGCACATGATCGGCACCATGGTCAGCATGACGGCCGCCATCTTGATCCCCTGCGCAAAAGCGTCCATGCCAGCCTCGCCGGTGGACACATCCTCCAGCGCGGCGGACTCCGCGACAATGGCTTTCAGCACCACCTGCAGCGTCATTTTGCTGCCGCTGTTGATCAGCAGTGTGGACCAGAACCATTCGTTCCAGTAACCCACCGCCGTAAACAGCGTAAAGGTGGCCAGGAGCGCGCCCTGCAGCGGCAGTTCCACCCGTGCGAAAATCACCAGGTCGTTGGCGCCGTCAATCTTGGCAGCTTCCTCCAGCTCCGGAGGGGTCTGCTCAAACCCGTTCTTCAGGATGATAATATGGTAGGCGCTGATTCCGGAATACAGGATGATCGCCCAGACGGAGTTGATCAGTCCCAGGCTCTTGAACTGCAGATAGGTCGGAATCATTCCGCCGGAAAAGAACATGGTAAACATCATCAGGAGGAAAAAGAACTTCTTGCCCGGAAAGCGTTTCCGGCTGAAGGCATAGGCCATGGCCACCATGGCGGCCATGCTCAGCACCGTGCCGACAAAGGTGATAAACACCGTGTTCTTGTACCCCACCCCGATCTGGCCCTTATCGATCAGATGTTCATAATTCCGGAGGGTAAACTCAACCGGATACATGGATACGGGGTTCAGCGCGTAAGCCCTGTTTGTTTCCAGGGAAATCACCACGGCGTTGTAGAAAGGCAGGAAGATGATGATCGCGATCAGCGTCAGGGCAATGAAGGTCACCGCGTCCCATCCGGTTGCGCGGTTCAGGCGGCTTTTCTTATGGATTGCAGTCATTGTACCCCCTCCTTTCACGCGAACAGTCCGCTGCCGCTGGCTTTCTTCACGGTAAAGTTCGCCAGGACAAGCATGAACAGGTTGATCACGGATTTGAACAGTCCCACAGCCGCGGAGAATCCGTAATTCGGCGTGGCCTTGAAAGTGATTGAGTAGATATAGGTATCCAGCACGTCGGACACCTTCATGACAGCCGCGTTCTGCATATAGAAGATCTGCTCAAAGCCCGCGTTCATAATCCGGCCCACCTGGAGGATGAACAGGATCACAATGGTGCTGAGAATGCTGGGAAGCGTCACATGGAACACCTGCTGCATTCTGCCCGCGCCGTCCACGGTGGCCGCCTCATACAGCGTCGGGTCAATGGCCGCGATTGCCGCCATATAAATGATGGAATCCCATCCCATCTCCTTCCAGTTGTGGGTCAGGTACAGCAGCGGCCGGAACAGCGTTGTATCCGCCAGGAAATTCACCCTTGCCCCGCCCATGTTTGCAATAATGGAGTTGATCAGTCCCCCGCTGGCCAGGAAATTGGACAGGATGGATGAAACCACCACCCAGCTCAGGAAATGCGGGAAGGTATAGACAGTCTGGTAGATCCGTTTGACCCGGGTACCGCGCATTTCGTTCAGCAGCAGCGCCAGGATAATCGCCGCCGGAAACTGGAACACAAGTCTGGACAGATTGATCTCAAAGGTGTTTTTGATCGCGGTCAGTGCGTCGGGCGTGCGGAAAATCCGCTCAAAGTTCGCCCAGCCTATGGCCGGACTGCCCCAGATGCCCAGCCGGGCGTTATACTTTTTGAACGCCAGCACAATCCCGTTCATCGGCACGTAGTGAAAAATGATAAAGAAAAGCAGACCCGGTATCAGCAAAAGATAGATATACCGTGCCTGCCATATATCCCTGCCCAGACGGTTCAGCCGCGTTTTCACGTCCCGTACACCCTTCCGATTTATAAAACAATCTTTTTTTCTATATTTTATCGGTCAGGCGCGAAATTGGCTTTCCCATCCTTCGGGTTTTTTTGTCGTTTTTTTAGGTTTGGAATCTATCCGCTGTTCAGGAAAGGATCAAAGGAATATCAATCGTTATGCAGAGCCCGCCCTCCGGCCGGTTTTCAAAGCGGGCCAGCATACCGGCGTTTTCCTGATCCTCCTTCCGGTAGATCATGTTCAGGCGACGCAGGACATTCGTAATACCGATGTGGCTGTGGGTGCCGTCATCATGCAGGGCGACGCTGCTGTTATACCGCGCCAGGTTTTCAGCGTCCATACCGGCTCCGTCATCCATCACCTTAAGGATCAGGCGGCCGTTCACGGCGGCGGAGGAAACCGTCACGGTCCCTCTGGACTTTCCGGGAGCAATGAGGCCGTGCTGCACCGCGTTCTCAGCCAGCGGCTGCAGGATCATCCTCGGGATGAGCGCATTCAGCGTTTCCGGAGCAATGTCCGTCTCGATCCGGTATGCGCCGCCGTACCGGAGTTCCAGCACCCGGCAGTAATACATCAGGCAGCCTGCTTCCTCCTCCAGGCGCACCCGGGTCTCGCCCTTGCAGCAATACCGGTAAATCCGCGCCAGGCAGGTTGTCATCTCCCGGATTGCCTCGTTGGCTCCCTGGGCCGCCATTCCCCGGATACATTCAAAATTGTTGTACAGCGAATGGGGATTGATCTGAGCCTGAAGGAATGTGATTCTGTCTTCGTAATACCTCAGCCGGTCATCCATCATCTGTTCGTTCATCAGCCGGAGCCTGCTCAGCATTCCGTTCATGCTGCCGGACAGGGTACGCAGTTCCTCGAACCCCCGCTCCGGCACCGATACCGTTCTGGTTTCCGCGCTCACATGATTCAGCTGTTCCGTCAGTTTCTGGATCGGATCCACAATATGCCGGTACTGAACCAGAAGCAGCAGAAGGAGCAGGATTACGCTGCTCGCGCCGAAAATCAGGCAGATCCTCCCGATCCGGTATGCGGCTCCGTCATTGGGTGCCGCTTCGGAGGATACGCTCACCGTCCATCCGGTGTTCCGAACCGGTGCCGACAGGACAGTCCCTTTTCCCGCCTCCGGTCTGTCTGTCCGCTTCCCGCCGTTATCCAGCAGGGCGCCTGAGGCGTCCTCCACCAGGATATTCCCAAGCGCACTGTCAGGAACTGCCTGACGCATGGCGTCAAAATCCATGATTAAAACCAGCGATCCAAGGAAATTGTGATCTGTCGGCGGCGACTGTTCCGGATACAGCGGCGTAAGCATCGCATAAAACCGGCTTCCGCCAATGGCATAGCAGCCGGTCACAATCTGTCTGCGAAATGGCTTTTCCGGATGATAATCCCGGGCAACCAGCAGGTTGACCCGGTATGGGATAATACTCTGATAGCTGGCGCTTTCCGGACAGGCGGAAAGTTCCGCCCCGTCCGCTGTCCTCAGATAGGCGCTGACTGCGCCGGGCTCGTAATAGATCAGCCCCGTCAGTTCTGCCCGGACGCTGTTCTTCAGCCTGAACCGGACCTGCTCATCTCCTGCCACGAAATCCCGGATTTCCGGGAATGAACCGGCAATGCGGCTGCCGTCCTCCAGTCCCGTGATCCTCTCCTCCACCGCGGCAACGGTATCGCCGAGCATATTCTGCATCCGGTTCCTGGCGCTTTCTTCCGATTCAGAGATTACCAGCCGCCAGCTGCCAAGAATAATGGCGATCAGCACCACAGTAGTGACTGTGAATGAAAACAGCAGAATATGGATCAGCTTGATTCTACGGATCATGGTATCACCGCTTTCCTGCTCATTATTTCCTTCCGGTTGATCTTCCCGGGAAATCTGTTCTCTTGTGTTTGCTGCATCAGAAACATCTGCCGGAGCTTCAGCCTGGTCCGGTATCATTCACGTCATTATACAACAGTTTGATGCGCAGGAACAGAATCCGATAGTCCGTGAACGGCAAAAACAGTTCTTCCGTTTCGGTTTGACTGAATGCGCAGGCTTTGGTATGATCGTTCCAGCCTCAGGAAGAGATTATCCTTTCACCGGAAGCTGATCGACGTTGCGCTCGCAGACCTGGGCTATCGCTCGGTTGAACTGCGTCCTGTGCCTTCGAACATTCCGGAAACCGAGTTCAGCAAAACAGACTGGTACCGGGTCATCGCGCAGAAGCCATAACGGGAGCATTTCCCCCGGGGATCATGAGAAAACACTGGAGGCAGGCAAATGAAACTGAAGACAGAAAACCAGGTCTGGGATCCTGAAACAGCTTATCGGGAATCACGTGCCGGAAACCTCCGCCTGCTGATCGCGATTCTGGTAATCATCGCGATCGGCGCGGTATGGATCTCCGGAATTCTTGCGCATCAGAAGCGAACCGGCGAAGTGGCGCTGAACGCCTCCATGACCTTTGAGGAAGCGGACAAACTGCTCCGGGATTCCGGTTACAACCCTATGGGACTGAGCTACCGGAACGGGAAAAAGGTTCTCCAGACCTACGACAGCCGGGCTGTATTCAGCTGCCTGCCGGCGTATTCCATGCTGGAAAACAACGAGGAGAATAACCAAAAGATTCTCCGCCTGGACCATGTCTTTGAGGAAGACGGAAAACATTCCATGGCCGATCCGGGCGAGGTCTTCCGGAAACTGAAAGAAGGCCTGACAAAACAGCACGGCGCTCCGGAGGAGAAGTCTGACGCCGCCGATAAATACCTGCAGTGGGAAAGGAAGGATAATGGGCTGATTCTGCTGGGATATTTGAGCCCGTCGATGCCTGTCCTGTGCTATATCTGGACAGACAGCGGGAGTTCCCTGCAAACCTGAGGAAGGTTATCTGCCTGTTGATGAATATGGAAAAACTGTTCTTAACGCACTATTATTTCCCCGGAACTGATCCGTGGAAAAACATCATGCTGCTTCCCAAAGAGGAAGCATTCCGTGTTGCGGCCGAGCTTGCCGCGCAGCATCCGGATACCGCCAGTTTCGGCCGGTTTGCCGATTTCGTGAATTACTATCCCCTGCGGGATGAGGCGGACCGCTTTGTACGGGAAACTTTCATACATCTGGGCGGCAGTCCGAAGCTGCCTCACCCCTATTGCTTTACGCTCATGGAATGCGAATATCTTCGGAACTGGTTCAGCGGCGGAGAGAAAATCGTCCTGGACCTGTCTTCCCTCCCGGACGATCAGGTCAGTTTCACGCTCGGGGACAGCTGCGCGCTGCTCTCCCGGAAGGCAACAGCGACAGTACTGACAAAAAGCATGCTCCTGGACCAGATCCGGAAAGCCGGTTCTGTCGAAGCTTTCCTGAAAACCCTGCCTGAAGGGTATGCCTATGTGGAAGCCCAGCTGTGGGACCGGATCACCGGGTAACCGGCCATACCGATCCTTTTCATTTTTCAAATGGAGTTCATGTATACAAAAACAGATATGAATAATATTTTATCTTCAGCCCATGTCCATACCACCTTCTGCGACGGGAAAACACCCGCCCAGGACATGGCTGAAAAAGCCTGTGAAATGGGCTTTGTATCCCTGGGTTTCTCTTCCCACGCGCCTCAATTGTTCGATCCGGCGCATTGTGTGGATCCTTCCCGGGAAGAGGATTACAAAAAGGAAATCCGCAGGATCCAGCGTGAGTACCTGGGCCGTATGGCGGTCTATCTCGGCATGGAACGCGATATGCTGAGCTGCGCGTCTCCGGAGGATTATGATTACTTTATCGCTTCCGTGCATTATTTCCGGACGCCGGACGGCGGTTTCTCCGGCGTGGACGCTCCCCCGGAAGTTATGCGGAAATACGTGGATGAATACTGTGATGGGGACGGGCTTGAAATGGCGCGGCGTTATTTCTCGCTGTTCTGCGACTATGTACTGGCGTCAAAGCCGGCCATCATCGGACACTATGACCTGGTCAGGTATAACAACGCGAACCTCCGCCTGTATGATGAAGATTCCCCGGCCTATCGCGGCATGGCGCTTGACGCCCTGCGGGCCATGGCTGAAACAGGCGCGCTGCTGGAAGTCAACACAGGAGGCGTAGCCAGGGGATATATGACCTCCCCCTATCCTGCGGCATTTCTGCTGAAGGAATGGAAGAACTAGAGCGGCGAAGTGATCGTCAATTCCGACTGTCATAACGCCAGGCTGCTGGACGGCGGCTATCTCCAGGCGGAAGAACTGCTTCTGTCGCTGGGTTATGATCACGTGGTCAGGCTTGGCAGCAACCCGGAAAAAGGAATGTGGGAACGGATCAAACTGCACTGATGGATTCAGGACAAAGCACAGTTTTCGGAGGATCGTATGAAGATTGAAATGGAACCCGTTGGCTTTGTAAGAAATAAAGTGACTGACAGAAAAGATGTTTCCTGGGGAGACGACGTCTCTTCCATCGTCCTGGAGGAACAGTATGTTTCCGGACTGAAGGGCCTGGAAGACTTTTCCCATGTACTCATTCTTTACTGGCTTGATCAGGCCTGCTATGTTCCCGAAAAGCATCTGCAGCGCAGGCCGCAGAACCGGGAGGACATGCCGCTGGTGGGCATCTTCTCGCAGCGTGGGAAAGACAGGCCGAACCGGATTGGCATGACTTCCGTTGAAATCGTCTCTGTCTCAGAGGACGCGCTTGTCGTGAAGGGACTGGATGCGGTGGACGGCACCCCGGTATTGGACATAAAGCCATACTATCCGGTATACGACAAAAAAGACGCGTCTGTTCCGGAGTGGGTTGACCGTCTGATGGAACATTATTTTTGAATCATATAAACAGGCCGAACCCGCAGCGGTTCGGCCTGTTGTTTGCATGAATGAATCAGTTTTCTTGCTGAACGGACAGGATAATCGCTTCCGCTTCATTCATCGCGGCATTGACATCAAAGTCCCCTTCCTGTTCCTCAATAATGCGCAGTATCAGTTTCTGCGGCACCTTTCCGGTTCCCTCATAAGTGAGGGTACCCTCCTTCGCGCTGTCATCCCAGCACTCATTCTCAAACAGCATTGTTCCGGTTTCATCCGTCAGGCGGAAAGAATACCAGTGATCCTCCGGCAGCTGCGGTAGAGGTTCGTCAAAGCGAATATCCAGCGTTGCATAGGACGCGGACGCAGCTGCTGACGCGTTCAGTTTTCTTCCCTGATAGCTTCCGGTTCCTCTGTAGACAGTGCTTTGTGCACCGGCCTTTTGAACAACCGCCCTCATGGCTCCTGCGGATTCTGTTTTCTGAAGCGTCCAGGTGTTTTCTCCGTCAAAATACAGGTAATCTTCCGAACGGTACAGCCGGATATTGACGGTAAGCTGGTCCAGGTTCTGCAGTTCTTCTGTCAGCGGTGCTTCATACTCCCGCATTGTGTATTCCACCCCGTCTTCCCCCGAACGGGTCTCTTCCGTCCTGGGCCTGATGTCAATCCCGTCATCCGTTTCCGTATGGTCACTCGGCCCGACGCTGTACCGTACAAGTCCCGCTTTTCTTCCCTCATCGCGGGCCTGCATCCATGCTGCGATCAGTTCGCCTTCTTCATCGTTGTTCGCCATCCAAACCAGATTGTTATCCATCGGCGTCATTTCTGCTGTCAGGGTTTCATCCGGAATATATTCCTCCATGTATGAACCGTTCCGGATGGCATACCCGACAATCAGGGAGGTTCCGTCATAATAGGCGCTGTTGATTCCCGCGCTCGTCTGTCCCAGTTCGACGCTGTTCACGCTGACCTCCGGCGTGTTCCCCACCGTTGTATACGGCGCAAGCTCCGCGTACCTGGCGTTTGTTTTGCCGAACACCTCAAACACGTTGATTCCAAGCACTTCCGCAATGGCCGCTGCGGCCAGCAGGAACAGTAAAATCATGGCAAGAATAAATGCGAATGATATCTTCTTTTTCATTACCGGTTCTCCTTTCGCCTGTTCAATCACGCGCTGAGCCAGGAAAGGATTCTCTTTCAGGCCGGACAAAGAATGATTCAGGGTGCTTTGCATCTTACGCTTCTCATCCATTCCGCTCACTCCCCTCTGTATCGCTCAGCGCTTTGCGGAGCCTTGCCCGTGCTCTCAGCAGCCTGCCTGAAACAGCCTGCTGGGAAATCCGAAGTGTCTCCGCAATTTCATTGGTATTCATATCTTCAAAGTAGTAAAGCAGCACAGCCTCCCTCAATCGAATCGGGAGATTCATCACTTCCACGGATACCGCGTCCCCTTCGGGATCCGGTTCCTCTGTACGCGCCGGCAGCTGATCAATGGATATGGACCGGTCAATGTGTCTGAACCAGCTTCCGCGGTACATATCCCTGCAGCAGTTAATCGCTATGGATGAAAGCCAGGTTTTGACGTTTGACCGCCCCTGGAACTGTTCAAGATTCTTGTATGCTTTCAGGAATGTTTCCTGTACAGCGTCCTCCGCCAATGCCTGATCATGGAGATAGGCGAAACACAGGCGAAGCAGTGCAAGCTGATGCGTTTCCACCAGACGCGTGATTTCTTCCTCAGCCGGACGGCAAGGGCCCTTTACCGTTTCCATGGCACTGCATCCCTCCTTTCACCTATATAGACGTATGAACAGGCGGATTATACAACATTGATCACTTATTTTTTTGTTTTCCAGTCTGCTCCCCGTGTTTGTTTGACTGTCCGCACCTGATTTGGTAAGATGCTGTAACAGTGAGGTTTCTGTGTTTTCGAAGGAAAAGAAAGGACACAGAAGCAGGTTTTCTGTCAGTAAAAACATATCTCAATCTTCAGTCCGGAATATGAGGAATAATATGACCACAGGTTACGATTTTAACCACTATCTTCTGGCAGGGCATGGACGGGCTTATATCATTGCAAAAGCCAATCCTGAACGCTATCGCGACAGGATCATATCTGCATGCAGAAAAGACTATGCTTTTGATATGCAATGCGAAGGATCCCGGGCATTTCATACTTATGATCTTGTATCGTTGTTTGATGATCCGGAACCTTTTATTGCGGCAGCTGAAGAAAGCTATGCCGATCCGGAAACTGATGAAAACTGGAATCAGCTTTGTCATCTGACAGACTTGCTTCTGCTTTTAGGCCAAAGAGAAACCGTGATAAAAAAGTACAAGCACATTGAAAAACAGCTTTATTCCAATGCACCGTTGAGTGGTTTATTCCCATTGTGCGAGTCTTTCGAATACCTGGCAATTTCACTCGTTCAGAAGAAAAACACTAAAGTTTTATGCAAAGTCATGAGTGATATTGGCCGATGGTTCTTATCGAGAACAGAAGATCCTCAGGAACTGAAACACTGCTTCCTGTGGTTTGACAGCATTGTTGAAGAAGAGTTTGGAGAGGACAGATACAACAAAACTCTGGCGCTGGGAAAAGACGCAGAAGGTATCAAAGAATACATCAGAATCATGTCTGCGCCTTTGGTATTTGAACGAAAAGAACATGTTGACAAGGTGACTGCAGATATTGTCCTGTCATGGATACGAGAAAAACCAGATATAAGCCGACTGGAAATGATGGCCCGCGGCCTGATGAGAATGGATGTGTCTGAAGCAAAAAAGCTGGCCGAATCCTTCAGCACCGAAACGGATCAGGATATCAAGGCCGGAATTGTCTCTGTTTTTACCTCAGGCAAATATCGCTGGCCTCTTGATATAAGCTTGCTCACAAACTGTCTGGAGTCAGCCTGCAAAAGGCTTATTACCCAGGTAAATGCAGCACTTACGCTCCTGAAAGATGATCGTCTGCGCGATTACGCGAAAGGCCTTCTTGAGAAAGGTTTCAATCCAGATGCCATAATCATTCTGATCAATAACATTAAGGCAGAGGATGGTCCTTTTGTTATGAAATATCTTGAGCAGCTGCCTGTAACCAATGAAAATGAAGAGGGTTGGCACGGTATCGTTTCAGCGATCGTTCACAATGGAAATGATCCTGATTTCCCGATATCATTGCTTTATTGGGCATATGAAGCATCTCTGTGTTCATCCTGCCGGGGAAGGATCGTCAAGGCATTAATGAACAGGAACCACCTTCCGGATCAATACAGAGAAGAAATGCAGTGGGACGCCAATCTGGACATTCGAAATATGGTCGGAAATAAATAGAAACCATCGAATACAGAAGACGGTTCTCTGTCTCCTGTGAGGTAAATAGAGAATCCGAACCCACAAAAGGGTTCGGATTCTTTTTAGCGAAAGGCAGCGATTGAAGACCCTTCACGGCTCCTCAGGTCTGGCCAAATAATACTCCTGAAGCGTCCCACTCCTGGTATCAAGCACGACGTGCAGCAGGTCGCCATCCAATTCAGCCCGGAATATGTATTCCTCGTTGAACTTCAGTTCCAGCATGCCGTCCGCTTCCGTCCAGTTCCCGTCAGTTTCACCTTCACCGTTGTTGCTGTGGAATGTACCGTCCTCCTTTATTTCCAGCAGCCAGGTTACCTGATTCTCTCTGAGCATCTCCTTATCCATGTCCACCAGATCGCCGTATACAAACCGAATCGCGACCCAGTTACCCATGAAGCCCGCCATAGTGGTTTCTTCCGCGAAAGCGGCAGGCACCGCGCAGCATATGCACAATGCCAGCAACAGCAACAGAAGCTTTTTCATCGTAACTTTCTCCTTATATTCCTATTCACTCTTTTGCCTACATTATAACATTCCCGTATCAGCCAGTCCACCTACTCTGACAAAATAAAACGCTCCCCATAGAATCGATACAAAGGAGACAGGGTTCTCTGTCTCCTTTGAGGTAAATAGAAAATCCGAACCCAAAAAAGGGTTCGGATTCTTTTTTGGTGGTGCATGCAATTACGTATCCGAACCCGGATTCATATTTGTAGACGGAATTTTTGATTGTGTGTTTCCATGGAACAGGATTCCCTCGCCTGTTTCAGTTTGACTGGACGCATACGCTTTGGTATGATCTTTGCAAACTTGTCATTCCATTTGCTTTCTTGGATTGTCCAGTGAAGGCAACCGAAAACTATACTTCGGAGGAGATCCCTGAATGGATAAAATCATTATCAAACCTTTGACGACCGAATTGACTGCTGATTATCTGGACTTTTTCGATCATCGGGCGTTTACAGATAACAATCCGAACGGCCCATGTTATTGCACTTCTCCTAACCAGGATAAAGAGAGTATCCAACAGATGGTTAGCGAGTTTAAAACACACGGTGTAAAAGATACGATACGCAAATATGCGGTAGAGATGCTGAATAACAACAAGATTCATGGGTATCTCGCTTATGATGGAAATCTGTCCATTGGATGGTGCAATGCGGCAGATATGGAAAGCTATGCCGGCTTTGTTCCGGACTTCGCGAGAAATAACACATGCGAAAAAACCGTTTCTATTGTTTGTTTTGAAATTGCACCTGAATACCGTGGTATGGGTATAGCTTCAGCATTTATTGACAGAGTCTGCAATGATGCAAAATCAAAAGGGTATGTGGCTGTTGAAGGATATGCCAAAGTCTCTGATAAACGCGATGACTTTGATTATCAAGGTCCTGTCCGGCTCTATCAAAAAGCTGGATTTGTTGAGGTTGCGAGAGAAAAAGGACAGATTGTCATGCGTAAAGTATTGTAATGATGTTGACTGATTATCTTTATGATAAGGAGTACTATATGAATCTTATAAAAATGTTTAATAATATGCATCCCGGATTCTTTGATGACTCCGGAATAAAAGGAATGCCAAAGGATTGGACGTTTTCGGAGCTGATAATGGATTTACGCAATGATTCACCGCGTGAAGTAGTGCCTCCTTGCCCTGAGAATATTACCTTTGGCGAATATAAAGGCGATATCATCAAACTAAAGAATGCTGTAAATGAAGTGGATGAGGACTGGGTACAGTATTTCGGAGAATGGAGCAGGGTTTTTTGTGCCTTTGATCAGGATAAGGTGGTTGCATTCTGCATATTAAGTGATTGGGGAATGCAGGATAATCTTAAGGTCGGCGGACCTGGTTGTGTCGGAACCATTCCAGAGTATCGGGCGAAGGGCATTGGACTTGAGTTGGTCAGAAGAGCTACTGATTTACTGAAAAAGGAAAAATACGATATTTCATGGATACATTATACCCATCTTGAAAACTGGTACAAAAAACTGGGATACAAAACCGTTCTGAAATGGAACTCTGACGGAATTGTTATGGAGAAACAATATGAAGAATAACATTATTATCGCAGGGGTTCCAAGAGCCGGGAAAAGTACTGTTTCACATCTGCTTTCAAAACAATTCGGTTACCAGCATATCAGTATGGATTCCATCATCGCAGGCTTTGAGAAATGTTTCCCTGAAACCGGAGTAAATACATATCAGGGACTGTCCTCGCTGGAAACATTGCGTGTAATCAGCGGCAAAATGGCGCCTTTTGTCCGCGCCATGCTGGACAGCAGTGAATACGATGAGTTTGAACCCGGTATGGTTCTGGATATGTATCAGCTTCTGCCGGAAGATTATGATAAACACATTCGCGGAGCGAACTGTGAGATCGCTTATTTTATTACATCAGATGTTTCGCCGGAAGAGCGCTTCCTGATTCAGAAAAAATATGACACAGAAAAAGATTACTCTTTCTATAAATCCGACGAGGAACTTCGCGAGGGTGCTGAATGCATTGTGGAGCAGAGCATTATTATGAGGAAACAGTGTGAGCAGTTAGGACTGAAGTATTATGAAACAGCAACCGAACGGGAGAAAAGCATACAGCGATTTCTTGATGAATATGGTTTCATGAAGTGAATGAAATATGTTGACTGTAATATATGATAAGCCGAACCCTTTGAGGTTCGGCCTTTAAATTACAAAGCGGAGCGGGCAAACAAAGGGAGTGGCTCCCCGGTGGGGAGCGAGGGAAACGGTAGCCCAATGGGTTGTCCGCTGAAAGCGGAAGTGACCCGAACGAGTCAATCGAAGCAAGCAGCGGGTTGAAGCGTCAGCGATGCCCGCTGTGCCGACTGAGATTGCGGAAGAGTGCTTACCCATTGAGCGAACGGGTGGGATTCGAATTCGCATTTTTGTCATAATTGTGTGATTTTACGTGATATCACGAATCCTCTATCCCCTTTCATCTCAATGCCTCCATGCCATTAGATGTATTGAAGTGGCTTTCCCCAAAATGACATGATATTGTGTAAAAATGCTCAATAAGAGTAAAAAGGGTATGGATTTCATGAAAAATGCCGTTCCAGAATGCACATCCTATAGTCAGTTGTTACACGAGTATGAACCCGCAGCCATCACTCTTTTGTCCCTTCAAGATAAGGCAGGCAAACCTCCTTCATTGCTATGACCACGTCGATTGCCTTATTCATCAGTTCAGGGTAATTTGAGTGATCATCAAAATCCAGGCCATCAATCACAGCAGATACAGCTGCTGATTTTTTCTTTTCCAGCTCATACCATCCAACAGGGCAGCCCACTGCCTTTTCAATTTCATCCTTATGTTCCAGCAGCTTCTTGTATAGCTCTTTATTATTCGGGCCCAGAAGCCATAGGCAGACATCACCGGTGCGACAGCCGAGCGACCTACCCCTACACTTACCAGAGCGCAGGAGAAGAAGGACGGAGCAGCGAGCCACGGGGAGCAGGGCTGCCGATGTGATACCAATCAAGCAGAACAGGCGGGCGGCCCTACGATCCCACGGCGAGCGGTGATGCGGGGCGCTGCACCCAGAAGCAAGCAGAAGTCGATCGCATTGCATGGGCGGGAGCTGGCGAGCGAAGGCGTAGCCGGAGCGAGCCTGGAACCCCTGCTATTGATGCTGACGATACTGATTGTTCTCTTGAGTAAAGCATAATCGCTCCTGAGATTAACCTGATATGTTCCTGTTCAGCTCCTGAAAAAGCAGATACAAAAAGCGACTCAATCCGTTATAAATCAATAGACTGAGCCAAAATTGAATTCTTATATTCGTGTTATTCGCCTGTT
>R26__coassemble_733_pt1 | contig 18728 bp, 16 predicted proteins | sample R26__metabat2_high_PE_047 | metagenome-assembled genome bin R26
GGGTGTTTTGCTTTTCGTTTGGCAGAAAAAATCATTATGAATTATGAATTATGAATTATGAATTGCACAACGGAGGATTCTCCTCCGTTGTGCTTACGCTCCGCGGCATTCCACTGCGAGGATTTCCTCCATCGGCACGCAGAGGATGCAGGCCAGGGCGGCCAGGTTCTCGATGGTGGGAAGGGTTTCCCCACGCTGCCACTTGTAGATGGCCTGCGGCGTGGTGAAACCGAGCAGGCGCTGAATATCGCGGACCGTCAGGCCCTTCCGGCGCCGCAGGGATACAATGTTCTCTCCGGTGTGCTTCATGTCAACCATTGGAATCAGCATAGGGAAATCCTCCTTTGGATTTTAGTTTATAAAATGAAAGCCGCCCGTTCGCGTCGGAACGGGCGGCTTCATGGGGTACCCCATTATCGGTTGAAAGCCTGGCCGGTTGTCCTGCCGTTCCGTACGCCAAAAGATGCACTGTTCTTTTTGGAACGTGCATTACGCTTCAGGTTTGCCAGTTTCTTCAGGTACAGCGCAGTCATGGTCCAGGCTCCTTTCCTTCAGTATTTGCATGGGATTGTACCACAAGGCTACGGGTTTGTCATTAGCCTGTCGGTATAAAATCAGATAAAAAACCAGACAAAAGAACCGTCCCCTTGTCTGGTTTGGGGTTGGGATTATTTTGCCGGATCGTAGCTGATGGTGTAGAGGGTGTAGGAATTTCCCTCGCCGGGCAGCAGGATCAGGGTGCCGTCATCGGAAATCTTCGCGTCATAGATGCCGCTGAAGGTCACGCCGGGCAGCACTTCCTCGCCCAGCTGGCCCACGACGCGGCAGGTATCGTCCATTTCCTTGACCACGGCGTAGGGGTTTCCGTCCGCCTGGTTCTGGAAAGCCGCGTTGGTTTCCTTATACCGTCCGGGCAGCTCGCCGGCCATGGCGCTGACCAGGATCTTGCCCTCCCGGGCGTCGCTGACCAGGATGAAATTAGCCCGCTGGTCGCCGGCGTCCTTCATGAAGGTGAAGCCGGTTTCCTCGCCGGTGGCCAGGTTCACAAAGCCGTTTTTGCCGTCCTTTTCCACATACAGGTAGCCGGTCTGAAGGGCGCCCGCCAGGGCGTAGGTCATCTTGTCATACACGCAGGGTACGAGTTCCTTGCCGGTGCTGTCCGCCAGGCCGGCCTTGCCGTCCCCGTTCTCCAGCTTGACCAGGTTGGAATCCGCGTCCACCTGTGCCCGCTTGTAGGCGGACAGGTCCGCGATCACATTGCCCTGCAGGTCGATCAGCTGGTCGTTCCGGTTGACCCACACGGACTGCTGCACCTCTTCGGGCGTCAGCGTGCAGCCTTCGGTGAAGGCCGCCTGGCCGCTGCCCAGATGGGTGATGGTGTTCGTGGAGGAGTTGTTGTCATATTCATAGGCGTACTTCGCGCCCACCGGGGATTTCACAAAGTCCTTGTTGTAGAAATCCTGGGTGCCTTCCCGGTTCTGGATGGACAGGTAGTCCCCGAAGGCTTTGGCGTTCTTCCACTCGGCCCGGGTGACGGTTCCCTTCTTCTCGCCCAGATAGTACAGGTCCACGGTATCCACCATGTAGGCCTTGCCGCCGAACAGGGCGCGGTAATCCGGGTTCTCCTCGCTGTCCGTGGTTTCCACCAGCCGGATACCGGCGACCCACTTATCGCTGATGGGATCGATCTCGCCGTATTCCAGCGGCAGGATCAGCTTGCCGGTTTTATCCGCCAGGCCCATCTTCAGGTCCTCGTTCGCCACGGTAAAGAATCCTTCGTTGGAGGAAACATAGGCGTATCCCTCGCTGACCTTGTTGCCTTCTGTGTCAGCGACGTACTTCAGGCCCGTTTCCCGGTCCGTCAGGATCAGCATATCCGCCTTCGTGTTCAGCTCCAGGTTATAGGCCTCGATCACCTTTTCCTGCACCGTGGTTTCCGCGCAGGCCGCGGCCGTGCACACGCACAGGACCAGCGCCAGCGCCAGTGCCATCAATTTCTTCATTGCAGAGTACCTCCTTACTGCTTTCTCATACAAAACGACTTACAGATTTTACCACCATTCCGCCCCGCCGCGTGTATTTTCCCTGTCCTCCCGGGCGTATTTGTCCGATGCGGTCTGAATCCGGCCGGACAGCACCGGCACCGGTCAGAATTTGCCGGCCCTTTCCGCGTTTTTTGCCTTCCTCGGGCGGGAAAAGGCATCAAAAGAGCCCGGATACGCCGAATGTATCCGGGCCGGTTTGGGGGATTGGGGGGTTACCGGGGAAAAGCTTATTCAGCCAGGATGGTTTCCGCCAGCTTCTCGCCGGCCAGGTAGCCGGAAGTGAACGCCCAGCCCTGGTCCGCGCCGCCGTAGGTCACATATTCCTTCTTCTCGGTGAAGAGGATGCCCAGGCAGTCGGTGCCGACCGCGTACAGGCCTTCCAGGGGTTTGCCGTCCGCTTTCAGCACGCGGAACTGCTCGTCCACGTCCAGGGCGCCGGTGGTGGAATAAATCCAGGGCGCGCCCTTCACGGCGTAGAACGGTCCGTTGCCCTCCACCTTTTCATACACGTTGTAGTCACCCTCCATGGGGCGGCCGCTCAGGTCATAGATAACCGGGGCCTTTTCGATGCCCTGGGGCGGGTTTTCCTTCGTGTCGCAGTAGCTGTTGTAGTCCGCCACGGTCTTCGCCAGCGTCGCGGCGTCCACGCCGATCTTTCCGGCCAGTTCTTCAATCGTGTCGGCTTTGAAGATGATGTCCAGTTCCTCGCCCTTTGCCAGCACGTCATACAGTTCCGGAATGGGGGTGTTCACCGGCCAGCCGCCCTGGTTGATGAAGATGCCGATATTGCTGAACTTCAGGCCGTTGTCCCGGATGGACTGCATCTGCTCGTCAGACCAGATGGTGTAGAAGTAGGCGCCCGCCGCCCAGTTGCCGTAGGCGGTCAGCGTGGTTTCATCCTTGAAGCGCACGCCCTGCCGGTTCACGGCCAGGCTGTTGGGAGCCACGGCCAGCATCATGGGAATATCGTTCAGGGAGATGGTAGCCGGCTTGCCGGTGAAGAAGTCCGGATACTCCATCTGGATGATCGGGAACTCATGCATGACCTTGTAGGCGCCGCCGATGTGGCTGACCGGGGGCATGCCGATATTGCAGGTCGCCGCGCCGCTGTCGATGGCGGACTGGATAATCTTGCCGTCGTTCTGGGTCATGCCGTGGGCGTTCCAGCGTCCGCCGCCGGACAGGTTGTAGTATTCGTCGGAGAAGTATTTGTCCTCCATCTCTCCGTTGCCGGCAAAGCCGCCGGTGGCAGAGATCACGTAATCCGCGTTGATGACATACTTGGTTCCGTCCGCGCCCACCGCGTTCACGCCGGTCACCCGGCCGGCTTCGTCGGTGATCAGGGACGTGGCCTCGGTCTGCAGCATGTAGCGGCCGCCCTTGGCAGTGTAGTTGGCCATGAACTTGTCAAAGAAAACCTGCACGATGGACTTGTCCACCATGAAGCCGTCGCCGTAGTTGCAGCAGATCAGGTAGGGATCGGACAGGCCCTGCACCGGCGCGCCGAACACAAAGCCGTTGTCGATCAGGTAGTCCACCGCGTCGCCGGAGGATTCCATCATCATGTCGATGGCCCATTCCTTGGCGTCGCCTTCGGTGTATTCCATCCAGGCCTTTTTCAGGGCCGCGGCGTCCACATATTCCTTGCCGCCGTTCTTCTCCACAAAGGACTTGGGATTGATGGCCATGGGAGAGGACGTGGTCACGGAAGTGCCGCCGTACTTGGCGGTCTTGTCGATCATCAGGACGTCAATCTTTGAGGTATCGCCGTTATAGGCTTCGTAGAGCTTATCCACAATGCGGTTGCCGGTGGTGATGCCCGCGCCGCCCATGCCGATCACCAGCACCTTGGTGTTGATGGTCTCGGAGGCCGTTTTCTTCTCCGGCACGGTGTAGAACGCGCTCACAGCGGAGACGTCGCCGCCCGCCGCCGTAATGGCCTGCACCAGGCAGTCCTCCACCGCCGTCTTGATCGCGCCGCTGGACGCGGTGGCGCCGGTCACGGAGTCCACCTTCACAGACTGGTGCTCGATCATCGCAGGGATGAGGTGTTCAATGGCGGTGTTCAGGATGATCGCGGTATCGCCGTTGTCACCCACTTCGATGGAGGCGATTTTGCCGCCCTCGATCACCGTTTTCACGTTCATCGGATAGTTCAGGGAGAAGCCCCAGGCCTGGGCTTCATAGGTGCCGTCGGCAATCTTCAGCTCGGCAGCGCCCTTTCCGGACGCCTCGGCCAGGATCTCCGTCACGGCCGCCTTCACGGCGCCGGACGTCAGGGTCGCGCCGGAAACGCCGTCGATCGCGGCGGACTGGGCTTCCTTCACCTGCTCCGCCAGGGGCTCCAGCGCCGCGGCGCCGATGCCTTCGGTTTCGCTGTCGCCGGTCACCGCCACAGCGGTGATTTTGCCGCCTTCAATGGTGACGTCCACCTTCACAGGGCCGCCGAAGCCCTGCTGCTCGGCGCTGTAGGCACCGTCGTTCAGCGCGGCCTCCGCGCCGGCCATGCCGAAAGGCAGGGACAGCAGCAGCACGGCAGCCATCAGGACAGCCAGAATCTTTTTCATGTTTTTTCCTCCTTTGCTCCGGCCCGTCTTCACGGGCTTTCTTCCTGTTTTTCATTCTAAACGTTGGAACAGTTTCAATGTCAAGCCGACCGTGCTATAATCTGGCTGGATCCAGATGATTCCCCGACCGGAGGAAAACCATGAAAATCAACGATGCTTCCCGCTCCACCGGCATCTCCCGCGATATGATCCGGTATTATGAAAAGCTGGGCCTGGTCACCCCCGTCCACCTGCCCAACGGCTACCGGGACTATTCGGACGACGACCTGTACCTGCTCATCGTAATCCGGTACCTGTCCAACCTGGGCGTGCCGCTGAAGGTAATCTCCCGCGCCTTTGAGAGCGGGGAAACGGAGCTTGTGGTGGGCAACCTGCAGGATGAAATCAGCCGCCTGAACCTGCTCAAGGCCCAGATCGATATCCGCATCGCCGCCGCCAAAGAATCCATTGACTGTTTCAACATGCTGTCCTCCGGCACTTCCGGGGAGGTTTACAACGCCCCGGAGCGGTACCTGCTCTCTTTCGGCAGCCTTCCCTATCCGGAATACCGGTCCGGTCCGGAAGCCGGCGGCTTCTTTTCCTTTTATTACCGCCAGGCCTACCGCGCGGGAGGCCGGAACATCCCGCAGGGCGAAGCTGACCGGGGGCTCCTGCTGTACAGTCCCCTGCCCGGCGCGGAGCGCGTTCCGCCCCAGCCCTGCCTGCGGACGGTCATTGCCTACCCTTCCGAAAACCGGCGCCTGCTGGGCGCCCGGGAGCTGGCGGAACCCCTGCGGCATGCCCGCGCCCTGACAGGCCGGACCGAATTCACCGTGCTGATCCGCCAGTTCTTCCGCCGGAAGCACAGCCCGGACGCAGCATTCCTCTGCGCGGAAGTTTTGCTGGGAGAAGAGTAAACAATTCAGAATTAAGAATTCAGAATTCAAATGATCTCTTTACAGAAGGTGTTCCTTTGAGCAGAAGGTTTACATCTCCGGAGGAGATTTTTCGACGCGGCCTTCGGCCTTGCTCAAGATGACAACGTGGACGCTGCGAGTCATTCATTACATAAGAGTCTGACACTCCCAGCAAAAGACGCAGCGCCCTGCGGGACGTGACCAGGGGACAGGTTCACTGTCGCGGTTTTCGCACAGAAAAACAGGACCACCGGCAATCCTGCCGGTGGTCCTGTTCCGTATGATTACAGTTCCTTTTCCATACTGTCCATCAGATCCGGAATGTCCTTTTTCAATGTATCAAATACAATACTGAAATCCACATTCCCGTAATCATGGACAAGCCGGTTCCTGAGGCCGGAGATCGCGGTCCAGGGAATGGAGGAATGCTGTTTCTTGTATCTGTCTGTCAGTTTTCTTGCGTTTTCAGATATTTGGATCAGGCGGAACATCATGGAATCCTGAAGAATCTCATTTTCTGAAAAAGCTTTTTGATCGACATTTTCCATATGCTTTCTGATAAAAGCCAGATCATCCAGGATCCTGCCGATATACCAGGCATCATTTTTGGCATTATCCATAAATCCTGATCCCGTCCTTCAGCACTTCATTCAGCAATTCACTGTTTCCGGCCAGCTGTTTCACGTCCAGCAAGTCAATTTTCTTTCGCAGTTTTTCCCGTAATTTTTCCGCCAGTTCATAGAACCGGAGTCCTGTGGTTTCAGAAGAGACCAGCAGATCAACGTCGCTTCTTTCAGTCGCCTTTCCCTTGGCATAGGAGCCAAAGAGATAGCAATACTGCACTGCATAGTCCTTCATGATTTCCCCGCATGCCTCCCTGATCTCCTCCGTTGTCAGGATTCCATGCTCTTCATCCAAACGTCCAAGCTCGCTCATCTCCGCAAGCAGGAGGCGGTACATCGGCGTTCCTTTTTTATCTTCCTGATTTTCATAGGAAATATAGGAACGCAGCGAAATACCGGCTTTCTCCGCCGCTTCCCGTTGAGTCATACGATTTTTAAGCCGTTGCTCTTTCAGCTCAGTCATTCGCTTTGCACCTCTTTCCAGTGATTATTATGCAATATTTGCACTTTATTGTCAATTCTATGTGCAATATTTGCATCTTCTATCTTTATTATATATGCATAATTTGCACATCTATAGCCCTTTCAATGTGCAAATAAATAAGGAGAGGGTTCGTTCACCCTCTCCCGCGTATCGCTTTGCCTTTTATTTTTCTCCGCCGAAGAACTTCAGCACATCCTCCAGTTCACTGTCTCCGCCCTTCCAGATATAGATATGTTCATCGGTAAATTCCTTCACGTCGTCTTCCTGCGGGGCGTCCCGGTAGTAAGGCCGCTTCAGGCTCACCGGCTCCTTCAGCGCTCTGCGCATGGCCAGGTTCATATCCGCGGTGGACTCCCGGTTCGGGAACAGCACCGCGTCCTCCATGCCCTTCACGGTGACGGCCTGCGCCTTTTCCTCCCCGCTCAGGATCGTGGCCGCCTCGCCTGCTTCCGGCCAGAGGGTGGACTGGATCACATAGCCGTTTCCGTGCCTCATGGTAATGCTCACCGTGTATTCATACGGCACGGCATCCTCCTCCGCGATACGGAAGCGGTTATAAGAAATTGGTCCTTTGTTTCCGCTCTCAATCAGTTCATAGTTTCCGGAAGCCCTGCAGGCAAGGTTTACCTCCACCAGGAAGGATTCATACTCTCCCTCCGGGAACCATTCCGGCGCCGTCAGCGTCTCCACGCCGGACATATATTCCAGGAAATCCTCCACGTTCCGGAACACCTTTTTCGCCGGATACGAGCCTGTGTTCAGGACGTCCAGTTCGTTCTTCCCCGATCCGTCATCGTACCAGGCGGTCACGAATTCATTTTCCGGCTTGGCCGTCATTTCCTTCCCGAGATCTGCCAGCGCCCCCGCGATCTCCGGGTCGCCTTCCACGATCACCGGCTCCTGCACACTCGCTTCCGTCTCTCCCTTCCAGTTTACGGTCCGGTACAGGGAGGTCACGCCGTATGCCACGGTGCCCAGTGTCAGAATCAAAGCCAGGGCCAGCACCAGGCTCTTTATCCACTTTCTCTTCATTTTTCCTTCTCCTTCCGCTTCAGAAGCAATGATGCTCTGAGCCAGCAGGAGATTGGCCTTCAGGTCGGAAGCATAACGATCCAGTGATTCGCGGAACTCGTCCGCACTGATCTTCTTATTCATCCAGTTCTCTCCCTTCCAGCATTTTCTTCAGTTTCTCCCTTCCCCGTTTCAGCCTGCCCGAAACCGAGGAATGGGAAAGGTTCAGCGCATCCGCAATTTCGTTCACATTCATTCCCTGATAGTAGTACAGGAGGATCACTTCCCGCAGCTTATAGGGCAGCTTCATCACCGCCTCCGCCAGTTCCGCGTCATTCGTTTTTCCCAGCGTTTCCTCCGCGGGCAGCATTTCCGGCGTCACATGACGGTTCATAAAGCGGAACCAGCCTGAATGGTTCATGTCATAGCACACCCGGGTTGCGATCTTCATGATCCAGGTTTTCTCGCTGCAGTCACCCCGGTAATTGTCCAGCGTCCGGTACAGTTTCAGGAAGGTTTCCTGGGCGGCATCCTCCGCCTGCGTCTTGTCGCACAGGCAGTAGTAACACATCCGTAAAACCGGTTCCTGATACCGGTCCACCAGCTGTTCAAAAAGCCGGTTGCGATCCTGAGCAGTGCCCGGGCCCGTAACATTGCTCATTCACCGTTCACCTCCTGACATCTATATAGACGGATGAAAAAGGAAAAATGTCGTATTCGGGAAAAAAATCTTTTTCCCCGAATACGACATTTTTAATTATGAATTCAGAATTCAGAATTCAGAATCAGTATGCTCTCTTTACAAAAGAAGTTCCTTTGAGCAGAAGATTTACATTTCCGGAAAAATCAGTGAACGAAACTCAATTCTGAATTCTGAATTCATAATTCTTAATTGTCTTCCTCTTCCATTTCTATCTTCCGCAGCTTCGACAGCTGACGAAGCCGGACGATGATCAGCCAGACAAAGGCCAACGGCGCCAGCACAATCATCAACGCATAACTGGTTGTAAAAGGAAAAGGCACTTTGGGCGCGTTTCCTTTATATATCCCTTCTCCCACAAGCTGAATGATCATATACATTCCGCCCACTCCCGTGCCCAGCAGCAGATAAGCCGGAATGCGGCCCAATGCAGGAGGGCAGATGTCATGAAGGAATTTGTCTCCCCAGTAGGAGAACGCCAGCATCGCAATCAGGATCCCGATGGTGAACGCGATCAATGCCCGCCAGAGCACCTTCCGGATTTCCGCCGCCTCGCGCCGGGCCTTTACCGCCTTGCTTCCCATATTGTCTGCCTCCGATCTTTCCAAATCATTCACATCCTATCACAGATTGCTTCTCCGCGGTGTAAAAACTCTGTAAACAATGGAGATCGGAGAAATAGCCCCCTGTATTTTCCCCTTTCCGCCCTGTTTCCCTGCCTTTCCTGTGAATATACTTTCCCCATACCGGGAGTTCCCCGGACGAAAGGAGAAGGATCATGCCCACCTGGCTGGGAATTCTGCTGCTTGGAAGTCTTTTCGGCGGACGCCGCCGTAATCTCGGCAGGAGTCTGCTCTTCGGCGGTCTCCTGGGCTGGCTCTTTCACCGGAACTTTGACACGGATGAAATGGGAAAGGACCTGCACCGGGCCGGCCGCAAAGTCCGCAAGGCGGTCCGGAACGTGAGGCATGAGTTCCGGGATTTGGGCAGGGCCGTGCGGGAACAGGCCCGGCAGAAAGCGGACGAACGGGTTGACGCCGCCCTGGAAAGGGTCGAAGCTTCCCAGGCCCGCGATGAAGAACGCCGCCGGAACACGGATGAAAAAATCGCGGCTGCCCATGAAACCCTCCGCCGCCGGGAAGAGCTGAAAGCCCAGCGGCTGAACAGCACCCTTGAAAAACTGGAAGCCGTCCGTGCCCGCCGGGTAGAACGGCAGCAGGAAATCGCGGAGCACCTTGCCGCTGTCCGCGCGGAGATCGCGGAACGCAAAGCGGAACGGGAGCAGCGCAAAGCCGTCCCGGAAACAGCCGCGGTTCCTGGGCGGGAAACCGTTCCCGCCGTCGAAAAGGAAGTGCACGCGGCGCCCGTGCTCGATTACAATCCCAACGAGGAGCTGGTGGCCGAGCTGGAGCGCAACGCCCGCACCGCCGCCATGGCCGCGGATGTTCCCACCATTCACTTCCCGGAAGAGGACGGGAAATACAACGCGAGCGATAAATACCTGTATCACTGTGACTGATGGATCCGTCATCAAGGATTCAAAAACATCCTCCCAGGGAGGCTGCAGGGCAGTCTCCCTTTTTTCATGCGTCCCGGAGTAACGCGGTCCTTATTTAATCCGCTGTTTTCTGTAACGTTTATTCCTCTTTTCCGCCCGGAGTTGTCCGTAAAGTCCCGTACACAAACGCCCCACTGTTTACACCGTTGTTACATCGCTGTGAATACTCGGTAACATCATGTATGTTACCTTTATACTGTCAACAGGACCCCGGGCGATCATTTCCCCGTGCCGGAGAACAGATCCCGTGACAGGAACAGAAAGGAATGGAACAACATGAAAAAACAGACCCTGTGTAAACTCTTTGCCCTGATCGCCAGCCTGCTGCTGGTATGCGGCATGTGCCTCACCGCTTCCGCAGCGGAAACGGGAAAAGGCTTTTTCGAAATTGACGGCACCACCCTGATGAAATACACCGGCCCCGGCGGGGAAGTGACCGTGCCCGACGGCATTGAAGTGCTGGGCGAATCGGCGTTTGAATGCACCAACGTCACCAAGGTCAACCTGCCCGAAACCCTGAAGGAAATCAAAAACTACTGCTTTCATTCATGCTATGATCTGACAGAGATCACCCTGCCCGCCTCCCTGAAGACCATCAGCGAAGCGCAGGCCTTCGCCTACAACACCAGTCTCCAGGCCATCAATGTGGCGGAAGGCAATCAGTACTTCACCTCTGTGGACGGCGTGCTGTTCGACAAGTCACTGACGACTCTGCTGTTCTATCCGTCCGGCAGGAACCGGGGCGGAGAATACGCCATCCCGGAAGGAACCAAGGCGCTCGGCTATACTGCGTTTTCAGAGAACGGCCTGACTGCAATTGAGATCCCCTCCACACTCTCAGGTCTGGGCTTCAGCCCTGATTTTACAAGCTGTACCGAGCTGAAGGAATTCAAGGTTTCCGAAAAAAACCCCTACTACCGTGCTGTCGACGGTATGCTGTTCGATAAACACGGTACGCTGATCTGCTATCCGGCGGGACGGGAGCAGGAAACGATGACGGCGAAGGATTTCCCGGCGGAGATGAGAGAGATCGGTTCCTGGTCCTTCCAGTTTGCACAGAATCTGAAAAACGTTACGCTCCCGGACGGAATCACTTCCATTCCCTGGATGTGCTTCACCTTCTCCCCCTCCCTGGAAATCATCACCCTTCCGGCATCCGTGAACTATATCGACGGATACGCCTTCGCGGACTGCGAACGGCTGAAGCAGGTTATCATCCTGAACCCGGAGGCGAAGATCGTGGCAAAAGATGACCGGTACCCGGACCGGGACAACTACAACATCCTCGATTACTCTCCCCACGCTGTCCTTTACGGACATGAAGGCAGCACCGCCCAGGCCTATGCCAAGGAGTACAACCTGCCCTTCCAGCTCATCAGCCCTGAGCAGGATCCGACCCGGAACCAGATGATCGACGCCTTCATCGCCCGCTGCTACCAGAACATCCTGGGCCGTGAAGCCACCGCCGATGAACAGAACACCTGGTACAAGGACCTTTCTGCCGGCACGAAGACCGCCGCAGAAATCGCCGACCAGCTGGCCACCGGCAACGAATTCAAGCGCAGGCACCTGAGCTTCGCCGACATGGTGGAAAACCTCTTCCAGGCCATGCTGAACAGGTCCGCCGAAGCGGCCGAGAAGACCGACCTGGTCAATATGCTGAAAAACGGCCAGCGTCTGAAGTCTGTCCTCAACGCCATCAGCAGCTCCGACGAGTATATCAGCCTCTGCAAGAACTGCGGCCTCACCCCCGGCATCGTCAAGGTTCCAGTGATCATCAAGAAGTAAAACACAGGTTCTGATTCATCCAGGTTGAAAAATCATACAGTCTTTCCCGTCCTCCGGAAGTCATGTGACTGAAAAGGACGGGAAAAGGGTCGGGGACAGGTTCCCGCGTAAGGCGGGACCTGTCCCCTCTTTCTTTCTCCGCGCCGTCCGGCTTGTTCGCACGCATGCGTACACATTCTTTATACAGTTTACACGTTTGTTACACCGCTGTGATGACACGGTAATCTCATGTATGTTATCTTTGATTCCGGAAACAGAAACCGGACGGATCTGTCGGCCGCTCCGGGAAACAAATGTCACATGAAAAGGAAGGAATCGAACCAATGAAACAACGGACACTGTGCAAACGCTTTGCCCTGATCCTCAGTCTGCTGCTGGTATGCGGACTGTGCTTTACTGCTTCTGCAGTAGCTGCCGCAAACCCTGATTTTGAAATCGACGGTACCACCCTGGTTAAGTACCACGGCAGGGGCGGAGAAGTCACCGTGCCCGACGGCATCGAAGTGCTGGGCAAATGGGCATTTGACAGCACCGCTGTGACCAAGGTCAACCTGCCCGAAACCCTGAAAAAAATCGACAATTACTGTTTTTTCAGCTGCCATAAACTGACCGATATCACCCTGCCTGCTTCCCTGAAGGAACTCGGGCAGTCTCAATCCTTTGCCTATAACTCCAGTCTTGAAGCAATCAAGGTGGCGGAAGGCAATCAGTATTTCGTCTCTGTGGACGGCGTATTGTTCAACAAAGCAAAGACGATGCTGCTGTACTATCCGGCCGGAAAAAACAATGGCGGAGAGTATGCCATCCCGAACGGAACCACGATAATCGGCACTTCTTCTATTTCAGATACGGGTCTGACCGCGATTACGATCCCCGCCTCGCTTACAAGCGTAAACAGCGGTTCCTATTTTTCAGACAACACGAAGCTGAAGGAATTCAGGATTGCCGGAAATCATCCGTTCCTCCGTGTTATTGACGGTATACTGTTTCATAAAGACGGTACGCTGATCGGCTATCCGGCCGGGCGGGAGAAAGAAACCCTGGCGCCGGGGGATTTCCCGGCGGAAATGAAAGCCATCGGTCCCTGGGCTTTTCAGCATGCCCAACATCTGAAAAACGTCACGATCCCGGACGGAATCAAGCGTATGGAATGGATGTGTTTCTCCTATTGTCCCTCCCTGGAGAGCGTGACTCTTCCGAAATCGGTGAATTTCATCGACGGATACGCCTTCGCAGACTGCAAGAACCTGAAAAAGGTGACCGTCCTGAATCCGGCCGCGAACATTGTCGTGAAAGATGACCGGTTCCCGAACAGGGCGAATTACAATATCTTTGAGCGCTCTCCCAAAGCCGTCCTTTGCGGATACGAAAACAGCACCGCCCAGGCATACGCCCAGCAGTGCGATCTGGCATTTGAAAGCCTGGATGGCAGAAAAGATCCTGAAAAGATCAATGCCTACGTCACCCGCTGCTACCAGATCCTCCTGGGCCGGGATCCTGACGAAGGCGGACTGAAGACCTGGTACAACGAACTGAATACCGGCCGGAAGGCTGCCGCAGAGATCATTGACCAGTTCGTCAGCAGCGCCGAATTCACAAACAAGAAGGTCAGCAACGCCGACGCGGTGGAAATTCTCTATAAGGCCATGCTGGACCGGCCTTCCGATCCGGCCGGCAAGGCAGACTGGGTAGCCAGACTGAATGCTGGCCAGCCCCTGCAGGCGGTCATCAACGGCTTCTGCGGTTCCGGCGAATTCGGCAATCTCTGCAAATCCTACGGCATCAAGCCCGGCACCGTGAACGTTCCGGATGTACAGCCCGAACAGCCCCAGCCCTCGGATGAAAAAATCCAGGCCTATGTGGCCCGCTGCTACAAGATCATCCTGGGCCGTGACGCGGACGAGGGCGGCATGAAGACCTGGGTCAACGAACTGAACTCCGGCCGGAAGGCTGCCGCGGAAATCATCGACTCCTTTGTGAAGAGCGCCGAGTTCCAGAACAAGAAGCACAGCAGCGCCGACGCGGTGGAAATCCTCTACAAAGCCATGCTGGACCGGCCTTCCGATCCGGCCGGCAAGAGCAGCTGGGTCAGCCAGCTGGAAGGCGGCAAGCCCCTGCAGGCGGTGATCAACGGCTTCTGCGGATCCGCTGAATTCGGAAACCTCTGCAAGACCTACGGCATCAACCCCGGCACCGTCATGGTTCCGGACACCCAGCCCGAAGTGCCCGCGGCTTCCGATGAAAAAATCCGGGCCTTTGTGTCCCGCTGCTACAAGATTATCCTGGGCCGTGACGCGGATGAAGGCGGCATGAACACATGGTCCGCCGAACTGGCCTCCGGCCGGAAGGCTGCCGCGGAAATCATCGAGCAGTTCGTCGCCAGCGCGGAATTCCAGAACAAGAAGCACAGCAATCCCGACGCGGTGGAAATCCTTTACAAGGCCATGCTGGGCCGCGGCTCCGACGCCGCCGGCAAGGCCAGCTGGGTCAGCCAGCTGGAAAACGGTCAGCCCCTGACCGCGGTCATCAACGGCTTCTGCGCCTCCGCGGAATTCAAGGGCATCTGCAATTCCTACGGCATCACCCCCGGCACCGTCAAGGTCCAGGCCCTGAGCACCCAGGCAGACGAAACCCTGAGCGGCCGGAACGCGGCGCAGGAAACGCCGGCAATGAAGAAGACCGAAAACAACAACGTCACCAAGGTTGAAATCGTCAACGCCGGCGGCGCCGAGAACGAAAACCTGGGCACCGCGGTACAGGCCGTCTATGTGAACGAAGAAAAGGCGAAGGAATTCATCAGCCGGTGCTACCGGAGCATCCTGGGCCGTGAAGCCAGCCAGGCCGAACTGGACAGCTGGATCGGCCAGATGCTGAACGGCTCGAAGACGCCGGATCAGATCGCCCGCGGGTTCCTCTTCTCCGGCGAGTTTGAAAGCCGGAACATCGGCGGGGAGGAACTGGTGAAGATCCTGTACCGGGTCTACCTGAACCGGGAAGCAGACGCGGAAGGCCTCGCCACCTGGACACAGAAGCTGAACGAAGGTACCTCCCTGCAGGAGCTGCTGAACACCTTCTCCCGGACCAGCGAGTTCAAAGCCGTTGTGAAAGGCATGGCAAACTAAAAAGAAAAAGCGCCCGGTTTTCCGGGCAGCAAAGCGGGTTCCGCTTTCTGCGGAACCCGCTGTTTTTCTGTGTTCCTGTCAGAGTACAGGAATCCGGAACAGCATCCGCCGTACAATGCTGTAAACTGTACTGCTATTCGGATGCGAATCCCATGCGGTGAAAACCTGCCACAGGTTCCCTCCGGCGGAGAACAGTTCCTCTCCCATATAGTCTACGTCTCTTTGGTCTTCCAGGTCCGGGAAATCCACCTGGCGGATGCTCTGCCGGACGGTTCCCAGTTCATTTCCGTCCGCGTCCAGCCACAGGTAGGTCTGCGTGGCGGAATGGAGGCCCTGCTTCTCCAGCCCGCAGGTGATCACATACTTCCCGTCGTATTCCGCCACATCTGTGAATTCCCTGCCCTTTTCCCCGTCCAGAACCGCTTCCTTTGTCCAGAGAATCTCCGTGTCCGCGCCGATCTTGATCAGCTGCGTATAACTCTTTCTCTCCGGGAAGGAGTAAATTTCCTGGGTATACAGCACAAGGATGCATCCGTCGCTTGTCACCTTTGCCCGTCTCAGGTAATTCCAGTCATAGTTTTTCCACCGCGGCAGCGGCCTTTCCCACAGGATCTTCCCCTGCCAGTCAACCCTGACAACCTTTATTGCTTCATCCCAGTCTGCCCCCTGGGCGTGACCCATCATCAGCAGTCCGTCCTGATCCGCAATCATTCCTTCTCCCCTGACAACCCGGCCGGGATCAAGGCTGAACAGGGTCTGTCCTTCCCAGTCAATGAATTCCCCGCTTTTGATTGTATCCTCCGCCCGGCAGTATTTCATCATCCCGCGGGAGGTCAGCTCATACCATATTCCCTCGTCCGTTGCAAGCGGGATTTCCTTTCCGGTCTCTTTCCCTTCCGGAGACAAAAACACAATCTTATCCTTTTTTTGTATGGCTATGGTTCCGTCCTCTGTGATCACCGCCGGAGTATAATTGCGAGTATAATCCGACAGAGCCCAGGCAACCGTTCCCTCCGGCTCCAGGCACTGCAGCCTGGACATCCCGCTTTCCAACACATTATCTGCGCTGAAAACCATTCGCCCGTTTGGAAGTTCACCGATAAATTCGGAACCGAACAACAGCATGCCCCCGATTTTTGCCACCGGTTCCGCACCGGCACAGGAGCCAACCAGGACCATCAGCGCCATGATCAAAGCCAGTAAAGCAGACAGTTTTCTGCACATTTTCCAATCCCCCAATTTTACCAAATTCAGAATTATGAATTCAGAATTCAGAATGATTTGTGCTGTGATCAGACAGTTCTGTGAAAGAAGTGTTTCTTTCCGTGTCCAGTTATATGACGGGAGATGCTGGGGAATTCTTCCCTGAAGCTGCGCAGAACGTTGATTTGTTTGCATGTTTCCGTACTTCTTTCCGCACTGTTTACACCATTGTTACTTCGCTGTGAATACTTGGTAACAGCGGGCATGGTACCTTTATTACGGAAACAGGAACCGGACCGAATCACCGGCCGGTACAGATCATAAAAACGAAAAGGAGAAATGAAAAAATGAAGAAGCTGCTGACCTTCGCCCTCGCGATGCTGATGTGCGTCGTGATCGTCGGAACCTCCCTGGCCGAGTACGGCTACACCAAACTGTCCCAGATCCCCGCGGCCGTGGATTTCACCTTCGACGTCACCTTTGATGAGAAAGGCCTTCCGCACATTGTCACGGACTATCCCTACAAAGAAACCGGTGCGGAGGAGCTGAACCTGACCTATAACAAGGGCGATATCCGGGAAGCCGCCGTGCTGAATTACAACTTCATAACAGGCGAAACCTGCATCAATTGCTATAACGGCAATCTCTACTCCTACGATAATATGAGCGCAGCCTATGATGACATCCGGAACGGCGTCCTGACGCTGGACAATGCGGTGTGCATCAACACCACCAACAACAGCCTGTACCAGACAGACTGGGTCCTCACTTATTCGATCCCCAGGAAGACCTATATCGATTATGAGGAAAAGACCAACTCCCAGGGACACAACGCCATGGGCGCCGGCGGTGAGCGGAAACTGGTCTCCTTCAACAACGGCGTTCTGACTTCCTCTTATTACCAGAAGCGGATCGATGACGGCGATCTGTGCATTGTCTATAATGAGGACGGAAGCATACAGCTTGCCTACATCGACCTGTACAAAGGCGAAAACAAAGGCTTCTATGACTACAACGAATCCACGGGCCTGTTCAGCGGCAAAAAGCTGAGCGAGCTGGGCTTTGACGACAACGACATCAACCAGCCCGCCCCCGCCGCCCTGGGCGACAGCAAGGATCCGAGCGCGATCAAGGCGTACGTCGCCCGCTGCTATGAGAACATCCTGGGCCGCGAGGCCGCCGCGGAAGAAATGAACACCTGGTTTGAAGACCTGTCCGCCGGCAAAAAGACCGCCGCTGAAATCGCCGACCAGCTGGCCACCAGTGCTGAATTCAAGCGCAGGCACCTGAGCTTCGCCGACATGGTGGATAACCTCTGCAAGGCCATGCTGAACCGGCCCGCCGAAGCGGCCGAGAAGAACGACCTGGTCAACATGCTGAAAAACGGCCAGCGCCTGAAGGCTGTCATGAAGGCCATCTGCGAGACCGACGGATACAAGGCCGTCTGCGAGACCAGCGGCCTCATCCCCGGCACCGTGAAGGTTCCGGTGATCATCAAAAAGTAAGACGCAGGTCCGCCAGCGCATACTGCCGGCTGTCCAACAGTTCAAAGCCGTTGCGAAGAGCATGGCAGGCGAATCAAACCAACCCAAAGGGATGCCGGAGCAATCCGGCATCCCCTTTTTTTGACTGAATGAGCGCTGAATGCGCGACCGCAGGCTTCCCGCTTCATTGCGCTGGTATTTCCGGCGGTTTTGTGATATCTTTGGGGACAGGGAAAACAATCTGAAAAGCGGAGTTGATCGTATGTATTACCTGATCAAAGAGTCCCTGTCCCCCTGCGCGCCCGAAGATCTCACCAAAGGCGGCGCCCAGTATGTGGCCGTGCTGACCACGGAGGAATGGCAGCAGCGCCGGGACTGCTTTGACATGCTCATCGATATGGACATGGAAACCGTTCCGCCGCAGGAAACAAAAGCCATCGTGAACCAGGATTCCCTCACGGGAACCTTCTCCATTCCGGACCGGACGGACATCAGCGGAACGCCCCGGGCCTTTTCCTTCGCCCTGGATGAAAAGGGAATTGTCCTGGTGGATGACAGCGGATACGCGGAGCAGCTGGTCCAGGCCATCGCCCGCACGAAGAAGTGGAAGCTGCCCGGACTGGAACGTTTCCTGTACGACCTGCTGGAGACCACCATCGGACAGGACCTTGCCCTGCTGGAAAAGTCGGAGCATCGGCTGAACCAGCTGGAAGAAGCCATCCTGCGGGGCGAAATCGAAAGCTATCCCGCGGAGATGAACGACATCCGGGGCAATCTCCTGGATCTGCGGATCCACTATGAGCAGCTGATCGACTTCAGCCAGGAGCTGGAAGAAAACGAGAACGACTTCTTCCGGGAAGAAAACCTCCGCTATTTCCATATGTTCACCGAGCGGGTCATCCGCCTGCAGGATATGGTTTCCGGCCAGCGGGAATATGTGACCCAGCTGCGGGACCTGATCCAGAGCCACCTGGACGTGAAGCAGAACCGGATCATGACCGTGCTCACGGTCATCACCTCCATCTTCCTGCCCCTGACCCTCATTGCGGGCTGGTACGGCATGAATTTCCGCTACATGCCCGAGCTGGAATGGCGCTTCGGTTACCCGCTCATTATCGTGATCTCCATCCTGATCGTAATCCTGTGCCTGTTCTGGTTCAAAAAGAAAAAGTGGATGTAAGAACCAATTCAGAATTCATAATGGCTCTTCCATAGAACCAGTGGGTTAGTAAAGTAGAAAGTTCCAA
>R26__coassemble_771_pt1 | contig 18137 bp, 18 predicted proteins | sample R26__metabat2_high_PE_047 | metagenome-assembled genome bin R26
GAAAAGGGACTCACCACGGTTGGTGATGAGCCCCTCGATTGGTTCAGTTTGCTTGTGATGTACGTCTTTATTATCCTTCGATGGCGATCAGCTTCTTTTCAGGAAGCTTTTTCTCTGCCTTCTTCGGGATATTCAGGCTCAACACACCATGCTCCAGCTTTGCGGTAATATCTTCTTCCGTAAGCGCATCGCCCACATAGAAGCTCCGTTGCAGCGTTCCGTCGTAGCGCTCCTGGCGAATGGTCTTGCCCTTCTTCGTCTTATCCTTCTCGACCTCTTTTGTGGCCGTGATGGTCAGATAACCATTCTCAAGGCTCAGCTGAATCTGATCCTTCTGGAAGCCGGGCAGGTCAATGTCCACTTCATAATGGTCATCATGCTCATGCACATCGGTCTTCATCTCACGGGCAAAGTGCCTGCCGTAGAGCTGACGATCCATGTTCCGGAAAGACGGGAAATCGAACCAGTCATCGAACAAATTCTCAGCAATAATACTCGGCATCAACATAACTCTTACCTCCTCGGGTGTTGGGCCGCTGTGGCAGCCACGCCATGTTGATTTTGAGCATTGGGACGGTGGTTTATTGGATCGCTGTTCCTTTGTTCGGTACATATTATAGCACTATTGTTAGCACTGTCAAGAGGTGAGTGCTAATTTGCAGAATTTTTTTCTGTAATCTTTAGAGTATCGTCATACTACGTCGGATGTCGGCTATTTCAGTTTTTTGATCGAGTATATCGCTAGCGCGATGGAAAAGATGATCCCAGCTACGGCTAGTAAGGGCACTCCGTTGGCTAGGATCGGCTTGAAATCGGTGGTGCAAAGGATGCAGGAGCCGATAAACAGTACTAAGGCTACCAGTGTCAGCACAGTGTACCGTAAGAAGTGGAAAATCCGGTTCAGAGGTTCCTCATAACCGGACAGCTCGAAGCGCACCTTCGTCTTTCCCTTCACCATACCCTCCAGAACTTCCGAAGCGAGAAGAGGGATCTTTGCTGCCTTTTTCCCTGCATTGACCAGCTCTTGCCCCTTCTCAAGAAGCTCGCGCGGAATGTTCATATTTTGTCGCGCACGCTCCTTCAGCTTGTCATAAAGAATATCGAATAAATTCAGATCGGGACAAAGCTGCTCGACAACGCCTTCTATGGTGGTGAGAGAGCGGGCCAGCATGGTGAACCTGCCCGGCATGGAAACGTGGTTTTGGGCGGCCAGACTCATCACTTCATCGAACACCTCGGTCACATTGATATCGCTGACGCTCTTAACGTTCATATACTCTTGGATGAACACTTCTGCGTCCCGGGTAAGCTTAGTACGGTCGGTTTTCTCCGAAGCAGCGCCCATACCCATGACCGCGTTAACCAAGGCGTCAGCGTCCTGAATCAGCAACGCCTTGACTGCTTCCTGGATGAGGTCGATATCCTTGTCTGTGACGTGCCCGATCATCCCGAAATCGATCCAATAGGGCTTGCCGTGGCTGACCAGGATGTTGCCCTGGTGCGGATCAGCATGGAATGTGCCCACATCCAGCACCTGATGCAGGTAACTATCTATGATCACACGCCCGATCCCGTCTAGGTCGCAGCCATCTGCAACCAGCTTTTCCGTATTGGCGACAGAGTAGCCGTCGATGTAGGTCATGGTGAAGATGCGCTCGGTGGTCAGCCCGTCAATGACTGTGGGGCAGGAGATCTGCTCTTCGTCATCAATACACTTTTCCTTAAAAAGACGGGTGTTCTCTGCCTCGACGCGGAAATCTAATTCAGCTTTGGTGACTCGTTCAACCTCTGCGATCACTGACTTGAAGTCGATGACCTGTTCGTCGGAATCTTCTTCGACGATGTTCACCAGGTCTGCCAGCTTGTTGAGAAGAACGAAATCTTTTCGCATCATGTCGGCGATCAGAGGGCGCTGCACCTTGATGACAACTCGGGTGCCATCCTTGAGGACACCATAATGGGCTTGAGCAATTGATGCCGATCCCAGTGGCTCATCCCGAAACTCAGCATAGATCTCGTTAATTTTTTTGCCGGTTTCCTGTTCGATGACAGCTTTTGCCACGGCCGGATCCAGAGGTTTTACGTTTTCACGCAGTTTTGCCAGCTCCTTACAATACCCGGCTGGCAGCAGATCGACCCGACTGGACATGATCTGTCCGATCTTTACATAAGTAGGTCCAAGATCTTCTAAGGTTGACCGAAGCTCCTGCGGTGTAAAGCCGTTGGCGTAGAAATTATGCTTGGCAAAGATACTGACCATTTCCGCAGAACGGTGCTTCTCGCGTTTCTGAAACGCTTCGATCTCGCTTTCGAGAAGTTGTTTCAGTTCCGCACTCATTTCCTCCGTGTTGTGTTTGATCTGTTCTTTTTCATTTTCAAGCTTGTTCACCAGTTTTTGAGCCTTATCATTCAGAGGCATCTTCCGCACTATCCTTCCCGTTTTTGAACGGCCACACCCAAATGAGCCTGAGAGTGCTCACGAAGGCAGAGAACAGGAGCGCACCGCCGATGACCTTCGTGAGCATGGTCGGGGAATCCCACCAGGGGTTCACGAAGATCAGCACGCCCAACGTCATGAGCACGACAGCCAGCACGATCAGCAGCCACCAGCCTTTCCGATTGGAACGACGAGCAAACAACAGAGCGTTCAACAGCGTAAAAAGGCCATCCTGCACCAGCACGAATCCAAATAGCCAACCTAGGGCTTTAAGCAGATCCTGATTGTAAATAAGTATGAAAACGCCGAGGAAAGCGATGATCAAGGCACCGGTAAAAATGATGTAGTGGATCGGGGCTTTTTTGCTCGAAATGAATTCAAGCATCTCCACGATCGCAAAGATGACCATCCCATAACCCACAGTCACAACAAGAATATTCACATAGCTTTCGGGGCAAATCAATATAAACACGCCGAATGCCATCATGAGGATAGTAGCCAGTATTGACTGCCGCTTGAGTTTATCCAATGTTTGAAATAGCATGCACCAGCTCTCCTTATTTGATCTGGGTTCGGGTGTTGGGCTGCTGTGACAGCCATGACATGTTGATTTTGAGCATTGGAACGATAATTTATTAGATCATTGTTCCTTTGTTCGACATATATTATAGCACTGCCAAGAGGTGAGTACTATTTTTTATATTTTTACACTCGGTGTGGTATCCTTAGAGTACTTCTTTGGACTCAAGGCATACTGCATTGATGCTTCTATTTCCTTATAATATTCTCGATCTTAGTAATGGGTCTGTTCTCCAGCCTTTCCAGATCCGCATCTATTGTCGCTTTCAGAGCTTTTACTTCATCGTTCGCCGTTTTTTCATCGTATAACAATGCAATCAAATTTCCCTGTCGCTCAATCAGACTGGCTTTAACCAAAGCTGTTGGCTCAGCGATTTGCCCAACCTTTTTCGTCAGGTCCTGTGCTCTTTGTTCTGCCTCCTTCTTAAGCATTTCTGTCTCTGCTTTTATTTCAGCCAACCGCGCCTTTATGCGGTCAGTCCTATAAATCACGTCTGGATAGGCTTCAGCAAAGCGGCGATAAAAAACAGATTTATCTGTGAGCGTACGTCTGATCTCCAAACTTATTTCCTCTGTATTGTCTGCCTGACTACACTCAACGCTCGTTTTCACCAGTTTCAGGATAAAGTGAGTCATGGCATAGTCCGAAGCACAGACCGCGGCCAGCACTCCAACTGCAATTTCTTTTGTCAGCAGAGCAATCCTATCCAGTATTGTAAAAAGTACCGGATTAAAGAAATGGACGATCGCAACACCACCCAATCCAAACAGAATCAAATTTCCTATCCATACCCGACCATGCAGATTCATGGGCTTTTGACTATAATCCCACCAACGGGCATGAAAGCGTTTCTCCAAATACCAGCTTGTAAAATACTCTACTCCACCGCACAATAGAAATGATATGACAAAGGTTGTACCAAAGGCTTCTTCAAAGGGAGTCAAGAGGTGTACCGCAACGGTGATCAGTACTGCCCCGGTTCCATAGATAGGGCAGATCGGCCCTGTAAGGAATCCACGGTTGATAAAACGGTGATACTGGATATATTTTAGACAAACCTCAATACACCATCCCGTAAGAGAATAAATGAAAAACAGAAGAACAAGATCTATCAGCATTGTGCCTGTCGCATTCATGACGGCGCTCCTCCTTAACCGGAAGTCAAGGTTGTCTGTTTATGCCTAACAATGGTTCCCGGTTCCAATGATAGCATATCCTGGTGAATTTTTCAGAAAATTTTCGCCGCTGGAGTCCAGCGACAGCGCGACTACCAGTTCGCGCAGGGTTTCAGCCATAAAGTTTAACTTTGAATTCAAAGAACTGTCGACAAATCAAAACTTCCTTTTGCAATTGACCTCTGAGGAATATATTTCCTTCTTTCCTTTTCAGAGAAAAGAAGTATAATGATTCAGCGGAATCGAAAGACCGTCCGGTTGGCCTTTTATTCTGATTCATACTCTTGAGAGGCAGCCTTATGAATCGATTTTTTATTGACTCACTGAAGATGATGCGGGAAAATTACATCCGTGCCTTCGGGGGAAAATACGACACGGAGATGTGTCCAATCAAAGATGTGGAAGTGGACGAGCGGGACGCGGCGGGCATCGTGACTGCTTCTACGGGATTTCTTCGGGGGCTGACGATCGACGGCGTCAGCAGTCTGAAGAAAATCTACACAAATGACGTAAACGGAAAAACAGAGGAAATTCTTGATATTCGGGAGCGGGATGGAAGTGAACACGAATACAGGGATCTGGCGCTGACGAGATACCGCTGTTCCCTGATGACGGTTTTCGCGATGGAACAGCTGATGCGAAAAAAACCGAAAAACGTGGGATTCATCGGGACAGGCCGCACGAACCTAGCGAACTGCATCGGAATCTGCGAGCGCTTCTCTCCCTTGGGAATCGTAATCCGCGGAAGCAAAAGGAACGTCGACAAGAACATCGGGGATTTCCTGCTGGTTAACGGAAAAACGAAAGTGGATGACACGGAGGATATGATTCATCTTAACGCCTGCGATACCGTGATTATCTGCACTTCCGCCACAAGGCGGGAGGAAATGATAAGCGCCAACCTTCTGATGGGCCCGGATTTGATCATCGTTCTGGATAGCGGGTATTACCTGGATGAATCCTTCCGGAAAACCCGGGATAATTATTCGGACAGCCCGGAACAACTGGAAGCTCATTTCCGGGATGAATTTCCCTGGGATGAAAAAGACTATACCTTTAAAACACTGCTGGATAAACGGGACGCCAGAAAATGCACGGCCTACCTGTACGGCATCGGCCTGGCCGACGCCGTGGCGGGGGAGGAGATCACGAACCGCATTGAAAAATCTCACAGGAAATAAAGGCATCCTCTAGAACAAAAATTCTTCATCAAAAACAGGATGCGTCTCCGCATTCAGAGACCAAAATATTTCTCGGAATATAATCTTGTCCGAGAGTCGCCAAAGGGAATACATATGATCCTGTACCGTTCCCTTCCCTTTTTGAGATGAACGGTATGGATAAATCGGGGTAAATAATTGCCCTTCGAGTGTCATGTGAAAACCCGCAGAGCTTATCACAATCTGCTCTGCGGGTTTTCGTCATCTTTGGGTTTAAGCAGCAATCACTTATGGCGATGTATGTATTGACAAGAAGAATGTATATAATGAAACCGTAAATGAATACAGGGGGCTAATCTTAGAACCCTTTACAATAGATATCTCTTCCTCTGTAAACTTTGAATCTCTAGCCATTGTCAACTATCCTTCCTTTCGTTTGGTATATCACCTCCATCCTTTGTCCAGCAAGCATTCTGCATTGCTTTTCTTGTTATATATCCATTTTACTTCTGGAAAATCTGATAAATTCATAGGGCAATCCCATGTCTTCAGAATACCGGCGGATTTCCTCTTTTTCAGCATCGCTCATTTCGTCACAGAAAGGACGGTCCGATACTTTCCGGTATGTCTGTATTTCGTCTATTCTGAGTATTTCACCCCAGGGGGCGAGGTATGATTCCCCGACCTTGTATTTTCCAACTTCTTTGTAAACCCGAGTGGTATAGCAATATCCCTGCTTGTTCAGCCAATTCTGAACTGACTCATATTCATGTTCCGGGAACGTTATTTTTTCCAGCATATATAAATGCTCCTTTTAACATGGTTCCTCCATTTATTTCTGATTTGTCGATCGTAAACAAAATCAAAATATATCTTCCGAGTTTTCTTTCTATCTGACACCTCGACAAACTGGAATTTGTCCGGAAATAACACTCTTAGGAGATTATATCAGAGAAGCTCTCTGAATAATCCGCTCATCTATCCTGCGCACAACGCCGTTGGTATAGGCATGAAAAAACTTGAGCCAAAACCCGCTGCCCGACGGATTGATGCTTTCAAAATCCACGCCAAGTCTGGTATATCCCTCAGTTTTCAAGGTATTGATAACATAATTCAACAGGTTTTTGTATACACCCCTGCCCCTGTGTTCCGGCATACAATATGCCCCCATGATATGACGATAAAGATTCCCTGATGCAATGAAGGTTTCTCCCTGATCTGACACTTCCAAATAAGCGCATAATTCTCCGCCTATCTTCGCTGCAAAGTAACGTTCCTTATTCCTTTCCGAAAAATACAAAAACTCTTCCAGTGTGTCTGGTTTTCGGTTCATAAAAAAGGGGCTGGAGCAGTAATGCTCATTCAGTGCCAAATGCAACGGATAAACATATGCGTAATCTTCCTTGGGCAATTCCAAAAACTCATATCCGCCGCATACAACGCAATCGATTGTTTCCAGCGGACGAATGGCATCTACGCACCTCATGCCAAATCCGTACCGAAAGAGCTGCTGTTTTGCTTCCTCATCATGTTCATATAGACAAATTGCATGTGACACCGCTCCGGCTTTTACCCACTTTTTTGCAGCCGCCTGATACAATGCCGCATAAATCTTGCCGTGATTTTCCATGACCGCGCCATTCGCACCCATGGGCGAAAAAACACCTCTCACATCAGTGGAACGAAAAATATTCTCAAACGGTTCCACACTGCAAAGAAATCCGACCATTTTTCCGCCTTCAAATGCTGCGACGCCGAAGCCATTTCCGGATAATTGCTTCAGTATTGGAATGCTTGATACTTCCGGAAGCTCCTGTGTAAATGCTCTCTCATAATTATATACGTCAAGGGCAATTTCCGCTGCTTCCTCTGTATATTTCGGTTCAAAATCTCGAATTATCATTTTTCCCTTTCTGCAAATCCCGATTTGTCGATCGCCATATAACTCAAAAGATATTTTGGCAGGCCCATACTGGCTGCCGATCCCAATATTAACATACCTGATTATGAATTGTGAATTAAAACTGAGAATCAGCTTACCCCGAAGGTTTCAGGCGCAGGGAGCAGCTCTATTTCACCATTTTCAGGATTGATTAATACCGGATAACGGAAGAACCTGACGGATGGGTCGAACGATTCAAGCGAAGGATCTGCCCGTTGATCCACTAACAGGATTATCCATACCGGGTTCGTGAGATCGGAAGATCCTTCATAGTGGGTATCAGAATCAAAGAGAACAAACGCAGAATCATCAAGCACAGGCGGATCTTCAGGATCCAGGTCCTCAAATTGCTGCACGCATGCTTCATACGCAATCCGGTATGCTTCTCCCAGAGAAATATATCCGTCATAGCGCACTTCCCAATTGCAGCTGAAATCCACATAAGCCAGCAGCGTAGGACCGGCATCCCGGGTTTCGGGGATTTTCGCAATCAGGACTGCATCCGCTGCGTCCTGTGCGCCGATTGCGAACAGCCGGCATTGATCTTTTAGATCAACTGTAGCGATGACTTCTCCGGAGCTCTCAAAGCCGCCGCGATATGTGCGGAATATTTCCTCCGCCCATTCGCTTCCGGAGCGTGTGTTCGTTTCTGAACCATTGAAGGAAGTTTCATAACGGATCTGATTCAGTGAGGGCAGTTCATAGGAAGACAGCCGGTAATAAACGATGCATTCGTCATTATCACAATCAATCTGCATGATTGCCAGTTGTTCATCCGTATCCTTCTGCTGAGCCCGGACGACCCATAATCCATTTTCCGGGGAAGCAGTTATCTTCACATCCCGGGGCATCCAGGGAGAAGCGAATGCCTGCGACGCGGTCTTCATGACACCGTCTTCGGTTGCAAGATAGGAGTAAGATTCCGATTCATTTTCTTCGGCAGCTGCCGCGGACAGCAAAAGCATCATTGTAAGCAAAAGCACAAACAGTTTTTTCATTCCGGATCTCTCCTTGTGTTGGAAATGGGGATTGAATGATTCCTCCATAATACAGACGATGCAGGCGGAAAAAATCTTTCCGGGAACCGAACGATACCAAATGCATAATGCACAATGCAAAAATATCATATCCTCTGGTTTTTGGGCAGATATTTTTGCCGCCGGCTGTCATGAACCTGATGCCGGCACATGAAGGCATGACGATGGCTGCGGAATCATTCAGGCATAAAAAAAGCTCAGTCCGTAATCATCGCGGTACTGGGCTTTTTTCTTTCGGGAATAAACCTTTTTGCTTTCAACGGTTTTCGTTACCGGGCTGAACTCCCAGGTCACCCGTTTCTGACGGTTGAGTTCTTTCCGGGCTTTCTTACTGAGCTTGTCCTTGGGAACAAACCTGGCCATGCACATCATCTCCCTTCGTATGGCTCAGGCAGATTGTAGCATGCCCGGCATGGTTTGGCAACGGTGACGAAGGGAAGCGGCAGGGCGATCGGGCCGGGATGATGGTTGCTCTCATAAAAAACTGATTGACTTTAGATTGTCCGCATAGTAAACTTTAGGATATCCGGGATAAAACTTTAGATTTTCCGAATTGCATCAATTGGATAACACCTGAGGTGAAGAAGGATGATAATCAGCCGTAAAGCGAAAGATACCCTGCAAAGATTATGCACGCAATTCCCGGTAGTGGGGATTACGGGCCCCCGGCAGAGCGGAAAAACCACACTGGCAACAAGCGTATTTCCGGATAAAAAGTATATCACCTTCGATGACAGATCCATGAGGGACCTGGCCGCCTCCAACGCAGTGGATTTTCTGATGGCTTTTCCGAACGGAGCGATTCTTGATGAAGCGCAGAAAGTTCCGGAAATATTCGACGCGCTGAAGCTGCTGGCGGACCGGGATCAATGGAAGCCGGGAAAATTCATTCTGACAGGCTCAAGCCAGTTCAGGCTGAAACAGAATATGTCAGACAGCATGGCAGGGCGCGCAGCTTTTCTGAATCTGCTGCCATTCTCCCTTCCGGAACTGACGAGTGCAGAAATCCGGGGAGAAGACGCGTACCGGCTGATTCATCTCGGGATGTATCCGCCGCTGCATGACCCGGACAGGCATTTTATTCCGTATGACTGGTTTGAAAGCTATATCGATACGTATCTGGAAAGAGATGTAAGAGAGCTGATTAATCCGAGCAATCTGGCAACATTCAGGAAGTTTATCCAGGTTTGCGCCGTTCACAGCGGACAGCTGCTGTCCATGGAAAGCATTGCCGGATCGGTCGGAGTATCAGCGCCGACGATCAAGTCCTGGCTGTCCATACTGGAAAAATCGTTTATCATCCATTTTCTGGAACCGGATTCGAACAATCTTGGCAAAACGGTTGTAAAGACGCCAAAGCTGTATTTTGTGGATTCGGGCCTGCTCTGTCACCTGCTTCGCCTGGAAACCAAAGAGGATCTGCTTCTGAGCCGCCATAAAGGGGCAGTTGTTGAAACGTTCGCTGTTTCGGAACTGATGAAACAACGGATGAATGAGGGAAGGAAGCCGAATCTTACATTTTTCCGGGACGATCACGGATTTGAAGTGGATACGATTGCTGACTGGAAGCGCACATTTGCCATAGAGATCAAAAGCGCAAACGCGACGGAAAAAAAGCTTTCAGCCAATACCAGGAAGTATCTGGAACTCCGGAAAGATCACGAAGTCCGGGGCGCCGTGTTTTATCTGGGCGATGTGACGATGACCGTGAACGATACAGCCTATATTTCGTGGAAAGACTGGGGAACATTTGCGGATTCAACCTGAACAAAATCACACCGGGATCAAACAGCCTGAATGACTGGCTGACAGAAAACGCAATACCGGGTTCCCGCCGCGGGGATCCCGCACAACAGCAAGGAGGAAACAGCTTATGTTTGGACGCAGACCGGATGGCAGACGCCTGAAGAAACAGGACCCCATTGTACAGATGACCCCTTACCTGATGCCCATGCGCTGCGACGCGCAGGTGTTCCTGGAGCACAAGGCAGACTTTGAAAAGCTGAGCCGCTATATTGTGGAAAAGACCCGGGAAGGGCAGAAGCTCACCTTCATGCAGATCCTGGTGGCGGCCTATGTCCGCGCCATCAGCAAATACCCGGAGGTGAACCGGTTCATCTTCAACAAGCAGTACTATGTGCGGAACAACTGTTCCGTTTCCTACACCGTGCTGAAGGATCCCCAGGACCATAACAGCAACGAGACCACCGTGCGCATCCTCTTCGACCTGACGGACACCGTGTATGACGTGCGCGACCGGATGAACGCCGCGGTGGAGCAGAGCCGCGCCACCGAGGACGGGGATTTCGTGATCCGGCTGGCCAGCACGCTCCTGTCCATTCCCGGCCTGGCCACGCTGATCGTTACCCTGGTCCGGCTGCTGGACAAATACGGCATTGCACCCAAGGTACTGATCCGGGAGCTGCCCTTCTACAGCGGCATGTTTATCACCAACAACGGGTCCATCGGCTTGCATCATCCCCTGCATCACATTTATAATTTCGGGGACGTGAGCCTGTTCATCGGCATGGGCAGCGTGCTGAAGGAGGCCTTTGTGGAGCCGGACGGCCGGGCCCGGATGCGCCGGTGGCTGCCGCTGGGCATCACGGCGGACGAACGGGTCTGCTCCGGTGCGCATTACGCCGCCTTCTTCGCGGAAGTTATCCGCCTGCTGGACAATCCGGAAGAGCTGGAAACCCCGCCGGAGCAGGTGCGCTTCGAACAGGGCGTGGAATATCACGTGCCGAAGATTTCAGAACAGAAGTGAGAAATGAAACCGTGAACGAGAACCGACAGGACCGGAAAAAGAAACAGATCTGGACAGCCCTGTTTGTCCTTATCAATATTGCCGTCATTGCCGCCACCGCGGTCAATGAGTTTTCAGGGACCCCGGCCGGCGCCTTTCAGTTCGGCTTCACCCGGCGCGCCCTTTTCTTCCTGGGATGCACCGGGCTGTGCCTGGCGGTGCTGCTCTGCGCGGAATCGCTGAAATACCTGCTGATGATGAAGTTTCTCGGCGAGCCGGTTTCCTTCCGCGTCGCCTTTGAAACGGCCGCGCTCGGAAAGTATTACGACTGCATCACCCCCTCCGGCGCCGGCGGGCAGCCCTTCCAGATCCTCTGGCTGCACCGTCACGGCTACTCGGACGGCGCTTCCTCCGCGATGACGATCAGCGGCTACATCACCATGCAGGCGGGGTTCATCCTGCTGGCGCTGGGCGTATTCATCGCCCACCGGTCCGTGGAGCTGGAAGCGATCCGGTATACGGCCTATGTTGGCCTGCTGCTCTTTTCCCTCATTCCCTGCCTGCTGGCCTCCTTTTCCTTCATGCCGAAAACGGTGAAGAAAATCATCACCGCCGCCATCCGGCTTTTCGGCCGGCTGAAGCTGGTCAAAAAGCCGGAGGAAGCCACGGAGCAGGTGCTGGGCATGCTGGACAGCTATCACACCAGCTTTTCCGCGATCGCGAAGGACAAGGGAACCCTGCTGTGCCTGCTGGTGCTGTCGCTGATCTACCGCATTGCGCTTTGCAGCATGCCCTACTTTGTGCTGAAGATGTTCGGCGCGCCGGTCAGCTTCCTGCACATTTTCGCCAGTACGATCTATATCTACGCCACCATCTGCCTGGTGCCGACGCCCGGCAACGCCGGGGCGGCGGAAGGCGCGTTCTACCTGGTTTTTTCCGCCATGGGATCGGAAGGCGTATTCTGGGCCATGCTCATCTGGCGGATATTCTGCTATTATTCCTTTATCATCATCGGCGCCGCGGTCTACGGCGTGAACGCGCTGCGCAGCCGGCGCGCCCGGGGAGGGAAACAGGATGGATAAGCTTCAGTCCCTTCACTCGGTCCAGTTTATCGACAACTATTTTCCGGTGATTGACGGCGTGACGGAAACCGTGCATGAATACGCGCGGCATATGGAGCATGCCGCGGTGGTCTGCCCCGCGATGGAAAAGCACTACCTGGAAAAGCACAGCTTTCCCTATCCCCTGCTGACCTCCGCCACAATCCGGGTGCCCTTTTCCCGGTATGCCAGCGCGGTGCCGAAAATAGACCGGGAGCTGGAAGCCGGGATTGCGAAGACGGAACCGGAGATCTTCCATTTCCACAGTCCCTCCCTGCTGGGCAAATATGCGGTTTCCCTGGGGAAGAAAAGGAAGATTCCCGTGGTGGCCACCTTCCATTCCAAGTATTATGACGCGATCCTGGAGTTTACCAAGAGCCGCGCCATTGCGAAAATGGTAACCAATCAGATTGTGAAGGTTTTTGAAAGCTGCGACGAGGTCTGGGCCTGCTCGGAGGAAACGGGGGAAACGCTCCGCTCCTACGGATACAGCAAAGCATACCACGTCATGCCGAACGGAACGGACGTATCGGTTCCGGAAAACATAGAGGAACTGAAGGAGCAAGCCGCGGACCGTTTTCAGCTGCCCAGGGACAAACACATCCTGCTGTTTGTGGGCCAGCAGATCTGGTACAAGAACCAGAAGCTGATCCTGGACACGCTGCGGCTGCTGTGCGACCAGGGAGACGACTACTTCCTGGTCATGGTGGGAACGGGAAAGGACGAGCAGGAGATAGAGCGCTACGCGGCCTCCCTGAAGCTGACAGATCATGTGCGCTTTACCGGTCAGGTGAAGGACCGGGAGCTGCTGAGCGGCATCTACCGGAACGCGGAGCTGCTGTTCTTCCCCTCCGTGTTTGACAACGCGCCGCTGGTCCTGCGGGAAGCGGCGGTGCTGGGCGTGCCGACGCTGGCGGTCGAGGGTTCGAACGCGGCCGGCGCCATCCGGAAGAATGTCAGCGGCTTCACGGCCGCAGCCGATCCGCAGGCAATGCGGGACGAAATCCTCCGGATTTTCACCCGGGAGGATGTGCGGGAAATCGGCCGGAATGCCCGGGAAACCATTCCCCTCTCCTGGGAGAAGCTGATCCCCATGGTGCTTGAACGGTATCAGACGGTCATTGACCGGTATGAAAGGACAAGGTGACTGACTATGGCAGAAGAAAACCGGAAGCCGGAACAGGAGACGCCGATGAAAGACCGGAGCGAACTGATCCGCACCATCAAATTCGTGCTGTTTTCCATCTCCGCCGGCGTGATCGAAATCGGCGTGTTCACGGTGCTGTACGAGCTGCTGCACTGGGAATACTGGGTAGCCTACCTCATCGCCCTGGTGCTCTCCGTGGTGTGGAACTTTACGCTGAACCGGGAATTCACCTTCCGCTCCGCCAACAACGTTCCCGTGGCCATGCTGAAGGTAGCGGCGTACTACGCGGTTTTCACGCCCGTGACCACGATCCTCGGCAACTACCTGGAGGGAAGCTGCGGCTGGAACGGCATGATTGTGACCGTGATGAACATGCTGCTCAACTTTGTCACGGAATACCTGTATGACAGGTTTGTGGTTTTCGGAAAAACCATTGACACCAACAGCCGCGCCCAGGCGCAATCCCGTTCGGAAGGAAAGAAATGACCATGCCATCCCACTCTCCCCTGCTGTATTGCCTGATCTATCGTGTGATCCGGCTTCTGTCTCCGAAATATAAGCTTTCCGGTACGGGAAACCTGCCGCCGGAACCCTGCGTCATCGTCGGCAATCACTGCCAGATGTACGGCCCCATCGCCGCGGAAATGTACATGCCCCGTCCCCGCTATACCTGGTGCATCGGCGAAATGATGAACCGGAAAGAAGTGCCGGCCTACGCCTTTCAGGATTTCTGGTCCATGAAACCCCGCCGGATCCGGTGGTTCTACCAGCTGCTCAGCCATGTGATCGCGCCGGTAGCGGAATACGTTTTTACCCATGCCCGGACCATCCCCGTCTACCGGGACGCGCGGGTCATGACCACCTTCCGCCAGTCTGTCAAGCGGCTGGAGGAAGGCGCGGACATCGTGATTTTCCCGGAAAAGGCGGAGCCGTATAACGCCATCCTCTGCCGGTTCCAGGAGTACTTTGCGGACCTGGCCGGGCTGTATTACAAACGGACCGGCGCCGCGGTCTGCTTTGTGCCCATGTATACCGCCCCGGCGCTGAAAAGCATCTGCTTCGGGGAGCCGGTCCGGTTCCGCCCGGACGCCCCGGCAGCGGAGGAACGGGCGCGGATCTGCAGCGAACTGGCCGCGTCCATTACCGCCATGGCCACCGCCCTGCCCCGGCACACCGTGGTGCCCTACCTGAACATTCCGAAAAAACAGTACCCGCTGAACACAGACCGAACCTGCTGAACAGAAAGCCAGCCGGATCCGTTCAGACGAATCCAGCTGGTTTTTTTTCATTTACTTGTCCTGGGCGAAAACGGGCTGGCCGTTCACCGCAATGTCTCCCTCAATCGGGATCAGCAGGTAACTGCGTCCGTCAATCACCCGGGTCTCCAGGATATCCGCCTGTTTGGGATCCACCTTGATCGAGACGCTGGGCAGTTCCACCTTAAACTGTTTGGGAGCCACCACGTTCACCGCCGGCAGCACGGTGCCGGCTCCGAAAGTCTTGTCGTAGCCGTCCTGGAACGCCTCCACCTTTTCAGGGGACACGCCGCCGTCGGTCAGCACCCGTGCCACGTCCTGCTTGGAAAGCATCAGGGGCTCCGCTTCCTTATCCTTCTGTTGTTCCTCAATCAGTTCGGACACAACCTCATGCATTTCCTGCACCACATTCAGGGAACACTCTGTGCCCAGCGTCTGGGCCAGGAGCGACTGGAATGTTTCCGTCTGTTCTGTCGCCGGCATCACGGCCTCCACATTGAAGGCAGCCTTCAGGAAGGCTTCATGGGCGTCGTTGATGTTCCGGCTGTAGAAAAGCAGGGTGTTCACGTCCGCGGCGCCGTCCTCATAAAGCGGGAACAGGAAACCCATGGCAGGCACGCCGGCCAGCCAGTCAGAAGCCCGTTCGTGGAACATGCCGTCCGCCGGAACATACTTCAGGGCCGGCTTATCCTGCTTCACAGGGCAGATGGCGCAAAGGAAATAGCTGAAGGACCCGTCGGAATTTTCGTGATCAATCTCCCCGTTCACATCCCGTTTCCGGACGTCCAGCTGGTCCTGCAGCAGCAGGATCAGCCAGTTTTCCGCATTCTGGGCGTCCTCCACGGACTGCATATCCGGATGCTCGGCACGGATCCCGGCAATCAGCCGGGTAAAGAGCATCTGCACCGCCTCCTCGTCCCGCATTCCGGTATCCCGGATTTTCAGGAGCAGCCTGTCGCTCTCCGTCGGGAACGCGATGGGCGTAAGCGTCTGTCCGATCTGGCCGGAAAGCACTTTCTTGAAGGTGGCCATGTACTTTTCGTTTTCCGTTTCGTACAGGGTGGCCACCGGAACGGCAAAACTCGTAATGGGATTTCCGATATGATCAACATAGCAGCCGCAGAGCAGGGAGGGATACCGTTTGTCCGGATTCAGCCGCCGTCTGATTTCTGACAGGTCTCTTAAATTCATTTTCCAGATTGTCCTTTCATCTGCACAGAATTCCGTTAAGTGCAGCACGAAGGACATTTTACCATTATGAATCTTCGGATGCAATGAGCCGGCTGTGTATACATCCCGCCGGGATGAGCGGTGTTAATCCCGGGAAGACATATATCGTTCCACCGGATTCCGCGTCCAGACGTGGGCTTCGATATACCGCTCAGGCCCGCGGGCACCGTCATCGTTCCAGTGCTGGGGAAAGCCGTATTTTTCGATCACCTTCAGGATTTCATCATAGGTGTAAACCTGTCTGCGGTATTCCTTTCCGTCGTTCACCCGGGGACTGAAGGTCGGCATGGAATCCCCATAGGTGAAGGAGACCTTTCTCAGGTCAAATTCCTCCAGGGGAATTTTCAGGCACGCGCCCTGCTCATACCAGGTACTCAGCCAGGGGCTGTGCTCCAGCACCATATAGTAAGGCGATTCAATCTCCGTGATCCCGCCTTTGGCCTGGAATTCCCGGCGCAGGATTGCCTCGCAGTTCCGCCTTCTGGCCAGGTATTCCCCGTCCCGCTGCGCGCACAGCGATTCCGGGCGTTCCCGCCGGATCTGTTCCAGGATCCGGGCCGCCTCCTCCGGCGGAACGGCCGTCAGGCTGCGGAAAGGGCCGGACCGCCTGTCATAATAATGATACAGATACATTTGATTCTCCCCGTCTGGTTTTACATTCCCGGACTTCCCGCCGGATCTCCGCCCATCACTGCGCATTGGAAAAATTTACCTTGTCTTTTCCCCATAATCAGGTATAATTTGTATAAGAGGTTTTGTACAAATAAAAAATGAAAGCAGGATGAGCGAATGAAAACCAGACGTCTCACCAAAAAAGAAATGTGGATCTTTGCGATCGGCCAGCTGGGCTGGTCCATCCTCAGCGGGATCGTCACCACCTGGCTGGTGACATATTACCTGCCGACGGAAAGCTCTGTCAAGGAAGGCGCGCTGTTCTATGTGCCGACCGGCCTGATCATTTTCGGAGCGCTGACGATCCTCGGCCTGATCACCTTCATCTGCCGGATTTTTGACGCGGTAACGGACCCGTGGATCGCCTCCCTGTCCGACCGGAGCAAAAACCCGAAAGGCCGCCGGATCCCGTTCATGAAGCGGGCCGCCGTGCCCTTTGCCATCGTCACCGTGCTGATCTTCTTCGCGCCGCTCGGCGTAAAGGAAGGAGAGCCGACCAGCCCCCTGAACATTGTCTGGGTGCTGGTTACGCTGATCCTCTTCTATCTGTTTATGACCATGTACTGCACGCCCTATAACGCGCTGATCTCCGAATTCGGCAAGACGCAGGAAGACCGTATGTTTATTTCCACGGCCATCTCCCTGACCTTCTTCTTCGGCACGCTGCTGGCCTATCTCCCCTTTGCCCTGGCCGGCATGCTGCGCAGCATGGTCCCCTATGCCTGGAGCTACCGGATCTGGTTCATCGTGCTGGCCGTCTTCGCCCTCATCTGCATGCTGATTCCCGCCTTCAAACTGAACGAAAAGGACTTCGTGGACGCAAAGCCCAGCGAGAGCAACGCCATGAAGAGCCTGGTCAAAACCTTCCGGAACAGGGAATTCCGGAAATTCTCCCTTTCCGACATTGCCTACTGGATCGGCCTGACCCTGTTCCAGACCGGTCTGCCGTTCTTTGTCACGGTATCCATGAAGCTGGATGAATCCAACACGATGCTGTTTATGGGCGGCATGACCGTGCTGTCCGCCTGCTTCTATCCCTTCGTCTCCCGGCTCGTTGCGAAGTTCGGGAAGAAGAAGCTGGTGATCTGCGGTTTCCTGGGACTTGCGCTGGCCTATGTGATTACCGCGCTGATCGGTACGGTTCCCTTCCTGACCGGAATGCTGCCGGGCATCCTGATCGTGATCATTGCCGCGTTCCCGATGGCGCTGCTGGGCATCATCCCCCAGGCGATTGTTGCGGACGTGGCGGAACAGGATTCCATTGAAACCGGCGAAAAGCGTGAAGGCATGTTCTTCGCGGCCCGCACCTTTGCCATGAAGCTCGGCCAGTCTGTTGCGATGCTGGTCTTTACCTCCCTGGCGGTGCTGGGAACCTCCCAGGACCTGACGAGCAACGACCTGAAGGCGTCCGCGGAAGGACTGCGGATCGTCGCCATCGCGGCGGTGGTCTTCTGCGTGCTGGGCGCGGTGATCCTGGCCGCTTACAACGAAAAGAAAGTCATGGATACGATTCAGTCCCGGAAGGAATAAAAACTGTGCCGGAAAATGTTCCCGGAAAAAAAATAGAGACAAAACCGGAAACCTCACAAAGGTTTCCGGTTTCAGACCATCGACAAACCTCTAGAAATAGGGGTTTGTTTTTAATTTGCCAAAAG
>R26__coassemble_793_pt1 | contig 17659 bp, 17 predicted proteins | sample R26__metabat2_high_PE_047 | metagenome-assembled genome bin R26
GCAACTTCCGGAACTTACTGACGCAAAACCGGAACTTACCTTGAAAAGTGACCGGAAATGAAAAAAATGATCCGGCTATGTATAACACAGCCGGATCAGAGCGTCAATTGTTTATCTGGTTTCTGCTTCCGCCGACTCCGCTTCCGGGCAGATTGTGCTCAGCGGGAACTCAACCGTCCATCCGTCATCCAGGACATCCGTCAATACTAATAAACTGGTATCCAGTTTCAGACCGTCGGTTTCATCCGGCTTAACGTTATAGATGAACTCTTTCCATTCCGCGCAATCATCATAATCCGCGTCAAACTCTATGATGTAATACGGATCGCCGGCGCTGCAGGAAATTCCCGCGGACCAGACGTCATAGTGGGTTGTATTTCCCCTTTGAATTTTACTTCTGCCCGTATTATGGAGCTGCACATGCAGCTGGTCGTCAATCCAGCCGATGCCGGAGAGGCAGACATCCCCGAACAGCGGGATATCCAGCGGCCGGGTGTAATCCAGGATCTTCAGGTCCCGGGGCAGTTTTTGTTCCACGTCTTCCTGACGCCTGATTGCGTCTGGCTGTTCTACGCCTTCCACGGTTTCTCCGTACTGCCGCAGCAGCGGAAGCAGGTCAAAGATTCCCCACTGCTCCAGCCTGAACAGGTCAATACCCGCATTGACTGTGCGGTCTTCAGCCGTAACAGGTTCGTAGATCGTCGGAATGAACGCATAGTACGTCTTATGTTCCGCTTCGTTCGTATACAGGGTACGGGTATCATATCCTCTGATACTGTCTGACATATCGCTTGTGAATGACGGAATTTTTCTGTAATCCGTATATTTTCCTTCCGGATCCTGCACGGAAATCACAAAGCAGGAGTCCGTTCCGCTGACATAGCCGGAAACCACTTCCACACGCAGTCCCTGCTTTTCAGACACCAGATGGACCGGAAGCAGTTTATCACTGACGCCGGGCAGTTCCTGATCCAGATTATCCCTGATGATTTCATCTTCCGAAAGAACGCGCGCTGTCTCTGTTTCCGCCTTTGTCTCCGGGCAGATTGTGCTCAGCGGGAACTCGATTCTCCACGGTCCGAAGATCTGTTCCTGTCCAATTTCAGGGCAGAAGTACATCTCCTTGATTCTCTCATCGCCGGGCCCGATGTCAAAGATCACTTCAGTATAAGATCCGTCATTGTCTGCATCATACCAGGACAGTTCTGAACGCTGCACAAAGTTGAAGTAGAAGGACGCTCTTGTCATGTTTTTCACGCAAAACTGAACATGCAGCCGGTCATCAATCCAGCCGATCCCTGTGATCTTCATGTTCGGAAGCACCTGGATATCCAGGGGATTGCGATAATCCAGAACCTTTGCCCCTTCCGGCGTGACATAATCCATCTTCTGTATATCCCATTCACTGGCTTCTTCCGGAGCGGGGACGCCTTCCGTAGTCCGGCCGTACTGTTCCGCAAGTTCCGCTATATTCACCCAGCAGTTCTGCAGAAAATCCAGGTAATCCAGCCTCAGTGAAACGTTCCTGTCCGTAAGATCGACAGGTTTTTTTCCGTAATGAGGATTCCACATAAAGTATGCCTTCCTCGCAGCCCTGTCACGATATACAGGGCTGCTGGAGTAGGTTTCCCATTTGCCGATGCTGTCCGACAGGTCAGGTACGTTCAGGGATCCGAGATCATATTTCCCTTCCGGATCCTCCAGGGAATAGAGAATGTATTCCTCCCCGTCTTTCAGCAGGCCGGAGATCAGCTCCATCCGGATTCCGTTCCGTTCGCAGGTCAGACCGATCGGCCGCAAATTCCCGCTGATTCCTGGATGGAAATACTCCAGATGATCATGGATATACGTTTCCCGGGACAGGGAGATGATTTCCTTCGCCTGATCCATTTCCGCGGGCTGCCCATGGTCAAAGCTGTTCAGGTCAATACCGAACCTGCTGTTCTCAAAGTCTGTATTGATCCTGACCGCAAACCGTTCGCACCGGGGGCTTTCCCCGCTGCCGGAAGCCAGCTCCACCGTGCAGGTGTACACTTCATCATCGCCATCCTGCAGGATACCGTTGATCTGGTAGTTCAGGGGCGTTCCGCTTTCCAGCAGTTCCTTCACCCGCGCTTTGGAAGCTTCCCCGTGCAGTTTGTGGGTGAGGTTCAGACCGTAAACCATGTCATCCACATTTCCCTGCGCCCAGTTGCCGAAGAACTGCCACAGGTTGAACTGGTTATAGTCATCCCGCATTTTCTGCGCCAGGCCGGTTTCCGGCACAGCAGGATCAGCTGCGGCCGCTTCTTTCACAGCGGCGTCTGCGGTCTCCGCGCCGCCTGCCGTTTTCGTTTCCGGGCAGATCAGGCTCAGCGGGAACTCCAGATCCCACGATCCGCTCCTGGGCCTGCCGCCGTTCGCCACGGAAGACAGCTGCACGGTCACCATACGGTCCGTAAGATCAGCCTTTTCCCAATATTCGTAATGGCCCATCCGGATAGTCTGATGTTTATCCGGATCGTGATACAGTTCTCCGTCCTGGAACATTCTGTGTGCCCCGATGCTGTCCGACAGAGTATAGATTTCCCAGCTGTCATCGCCGGACTGCATCTCCAGATCCTGGACAGAATATACATACCATGCTTCATTGGGCGTAACAGCACCGGAGATCAGTTCCATCCGGATTCCGTCCTTTTCGCAGCTGACGCCGCTGACCGGGAACAGTTCCGCCGGGTTATCAAAGCCCTTCAGATTGCGGTTAAAAATCGTTTCTTTGGAAAGATCAACAGCCTTCACAGCCGGATCGTTTTCAGCCGGTCCAAGGAGTACCAGGCTGAGCGGATCAGGCATCAGCTGCCCGTTATTGATCCATCTGATATCCAGTTCGCACCGCTGATACTGCGGTTCCTCTCCATTGCCCGGATCCGCCAGGATGGTAAGGGTGACCTTACGCACTTTGCTGTCATCTGTCACAGAGACGCTGTTTACCTGGTAATTCAGCGGTCTGGCGAAGGACAGCTTCTCCTTCACGGCCTCCAGGATGGAAGACGCCTTATCAGTCCGTTCATACTGTGCAAAGACAGCTGCATTGCCCCAGTTCTTCTGGGCCCATTCAACCATAAAGCGATCCAGCTCATCATAGCCCCGCCCGAAGCCGTCTTCTTCCGCCCCGGCGGTCACCTGATCATCCGGGATACGGATCGGATCCAGCGGGACGTTTACGGTCCAGTCACCTTCAAGGATCCTGTCGGTAACGATGATAGACGCAATAAGCTCCATCTTTTCCGTGTCTTCCGGCTGACAGTTGAGCACATGTTCAGTCCACTCGGTCCATCCGTCACCGTCTCCGTCCCAGCTCAGCGGGGCATAATCATTATAGATTTCCCGGAAGGACTTCCCTGTCACAGAACAGGAAACGTTCATACTGCCCACGGACGCGCGGCCATTGCGCAAGTCAATAACGTCCCGGCCTGTGTTGTGAAGCTGCACATGCAGCTGGCCGTCGATCCAGCCGATACCGCCCAGGCACACATCCCTGAACAGGGGAATATCCAGCGGTTTTCTGTAATTGAGCACCTTCAGGTCTTTCGGCGGCTCGGTACCGCCGTAGTTTCTCTCTATATTGGGAAGGGCAGTCCCTTCCTCTGTCCCGCCGTGTTCTTTCAGCAGGGGCAGAAGATCGATCCTGCTGCCGTCTTTCACTCTGAAATCACCGTATCCAACCCGAAGGCTTCCGCCGGATGACGGCACCAGGTCAGACAATTCCAGGCAGATCATCTGAGTACGCTCGTTTGCTCCCGGATCTGAAGGCAGGTTCAAGAAGCTCGTTGAAACAACATCATCATTCCAGAGCGGTGACTCCTCCAGCTCATAGTCTGCATATTTCCCGTCAATATCCTGTACTTTGCACATGAAGTATGCATTTTTTCCCTTCACGTAGCCGGAAATCACATCCACCCGGATCCCCTGTTTTTCAACGCTGAGATTCAGCGGAATCAGGGCATCCATAGATATTCCCAAATGCGCTTTCATGTTGTCCCATATGATACCTTCCTTGGTCAGGAGAACCAGTTCCTCTTCGGGAACAGCTTCCGCAGGTTCGCCGGCGGCAAATCCCTTCGGATCAACGTAGTAGATATCATTCCCGCCGCTGAGACGCCGGAAGGCGATCTCATGCTTTTTCCAGGTAAAAGAGCCGTCTTCCGTTTCCCATTGCACTGCAATACTGGCCGTGCGAACAGGATCCTCCTGCCCGCCGGAAATTTGGATGAACTGATATCCCCGCGGTTTGCCGGACGCCGCCAGATTCTCAATCGCCTGCGCGGCATCCGGGGTGTTTGCTTTCCACTCGTCCGCACACAGGCTCAGCATCCGGTCTGTATCCTTTTCAGCCCAGCCGACCATGAAACCCCAGAAGGTGTACGTAATCTGGCCGAGTGTTTCGTCCGCCGCGATTTTCGCGCCGTCCGCCAGTCCTTCTCCTTCGCCTTCTCCTTCTCCCTCTTCGATGCCCTGGGCCAGCGCCGTTTCAATGGGCTGCACCGTATACTGGGCTTTGCCTGTCCGGATCTCGTCCGTATGCCCGGACAGATTCAGGGTATCATTCACCGCCAGGAAACCGATGAACAGCACCAGAGCCATGGCCATGGCCAGCACCGGCCTGCGGTAGCGCAGCCAGTCCCCGGCGGTGCGCCGCTTCTTCTGCGTTTCCTTTGCCCGCAGCTCGCGGATTGTCTCCTTTGCCGCTGATTCAAAACCCGGAGTTACCGGCCCGAAGGCCTTCCGGAAATCTTCCGCTTTTTTCATGATTCAAACACATCCTCCCTGCAAATGCTCTGCAGCTGCCTGCGTCCCCGGTTCAGCCTGGACTTCACCGTGCCCTGCGGAATGCGCAGGATGGACGCAATCTCCCTGATGTCATATCCCTCAAGGTAATACAGCAGAATCGGTATTCGTTCCCGCTCCTCCAGCCGGAGCAGGCATTCCTTCAGGTCAACGGAGGGAGTCTCGGGCCCGGGCGGCGGTTCCGGAACAGACGCCGCCGGGATCATACGCTGTTTTTCCCGCTGGATATCATGGCAGACGTTCAGCAGGATGCGGATGATCCAGGTGCGGAAAAAGGAATCATTGATCAGTGAATCCTTCTTTTCCCAGGCCCGGCGCAGGGCCTCCTGGACCGCGTCCTCCCGATCCGCTTCCACGGACAGCTGGCTGCAGGTTACGCGGTACAGCGTCTGCATCATGTCCGTTACGGATGCCTCAAAGGTGTCGCCTGTCATCTTGCTTCCTCCAGTTCTGCGATTACGCCTATTAGACGGACTGGCACAGGGATTGGTTCACGGAAGGAGTAAAAAAGTGAATCATAGCCGGAAAAATCCCCTCCGGAACACCAGAGGGGACAGGAAATCCATATGGTTTATTTCAGGCGGTCGTTGGCGACATGCAGGACCCACTCGCCGTAGGTTTCGCCGGTGTACAGCTCAAAAGCCTGGTCAAAGCTGTAGCCCTCCGGCAGCTTGAGAATCTGCACATGGTAGTTTTCCGGCGCGCCGTCAAAGGTGATGACGCCGTTCTCGTCACCCTGGGCCATGGTGCAGGCCGCGTCCGTGCAGAAGTTGACCGCCGTGCCGGGCACGGGATTGCCGTCCTGGTCCAGCACATGGATCACGTAGGTCTTCTGCTCCGGCGCCTGCGCGGGTTCCTCCGCCGCTTCCTCCCAGGTGACCTCATAGTCCATGGAGCGCAGGTAGGCGGCCACGTCCTCCAGGTTTTCCTCCTTTTCCACGAGGAAGAACTCCATCAGGTCCGGATCGCCGTCCCCGCCCACGTTGTAGTACAGACCGTAGAGATAGGGAACGCCCTCCGGGCTCTCCAGGACCTGGTCATAGGCAAAGACATTGCGCTGCGCGTCCAGGATATCCGGCAGGTCCACCCGGGCCACCTTCGCGTCATCGTAGTACATCATGTCCGCCGCGTCGTCCGCGGAAGAGATGGTGAAGCGCAGGTGCGCCGTCTGATCGTTGACCACATAAACCGGCAGGGGCTTATCCGCGCCAGAAAGGGTGAAGTTGAACTTCTTCACGTTCTCATTATCCACATACAGCGCCCGGGAGGAGACCGGATAGGCGCGGGTGGTTCCCTTCTTCGGGATCTTTGTCAGCACGGCTGTCTCTGTATAGTCGTCTCCCAGGTAGCGGTCCAGCACATTGCCGACTTCCTCCGCGGTGTTGAAGCTGCCCAGGCGCAGGAAGCCCGTATTGCCGAAGCGGTCAATGACGACCGTGGTGGGCACGCCGTACTGGGCGACGTAGTTATACAGGGCCGAGCCCTCGTCCCGCCCCATGGGGAAGGTGAGATTATATTCTTCCTTAAACGCCGCGATCTTTTCGTTTGTATCCCCGTCGTCATAGGACAGGGCGATGAACGCCACCTTGTCCTGATACTTCTGATAGGCTTTTTCCAGGTCCGGGAACTCGCTCTGGCAGGGGCCGCACCAGGTAGCCCAGATGTTCAGCAGCACCGCTTCATGGTCCTTCAGGGCTTCAGACAGGGTGAAGGTGTTGCCCTCCGTATCCGCGGCCGAAAAGTCCATAAAGGGCTTGCCCAGCTCAAAGCCGGTATCCGCGGACGCCGCACCGAGGCACAGCATCAATACTGTCAGGATCAATATGATTAATTTCTTCATGTTCTTTCATCTCCTTGGTTTTTTATTCCGCCGCTTCCCGGTACAGGGCCTCCAGCTTTTCCGGCGATACGGAGCTGACGCTGTTGTAAACCACCTCGCCCCGCCGGTTTAATACGATCGTCTGGGGCAGGGTGGCTGTTCCGCCGACGATCTCCTTCACGGGATCGCCCGTCCCGTCCGTGGCGCAGGGCATGGTGAGGCTGAGGTCCGCCAGGAAAGCCTCCGGATCCTCCACGGTCATTTCCGGGTGGATGACGATCATGGCGACGTCCTCCGGATGGGCCTTGTACAGCTCCTCAAAATACGGAAGCTCCGCGACGCACGGCGTGCACCAGGTGGCCCACCGGTTGATAAACACCACTTTGCCCCGGGTATCCGCCAGGCGGAACTCGCTGCCGTCATAGCAGGGCAGGCTGAAGTCCGCCAGCCGCTGTCCGGGTTCGTACCCGACGGCCGTGGCGCTTTCCGCCGGAAGGTTTTCATGCTGCCGGACGGAAGGATCCAGGAAATTGAACCAGACCAGCGCCAGGCACAGAAGCGCCAGGGCGGCGGAGCGGAAGAGAATCTTTCGGCTCCTGGCGGGTTTCTTCTCCCCGCCGGTTTCAGGGCCCCTGAGGGTGATTTTTCCCGCCTTCAGGGAGATGGCTCCCTCGCTGCAGGCCTCCGCGCACTTTCCGCACTGGATGCACTCCCGGTCGCCCACGCGGCGGATATCCATTTCACAGACGCGCAGGCAGGCGCCGCAGCCGTTGCAGCGGTCCGGGTCCGTTCTCACCCCTACCAGGCTGAAGCGGTTGAACAGCCCGTAGATCGCGCCCAGGGGGCAGAGGAAACGGCAGAAGCTGCGGTAGCAGAAGACGCAGGCCAGCAGGATGGCAACGAGGATGACCCACTTGCTGGTGAAGACCCGGCCCAGCATTTCAAACATGGACGCGTTGGCGGGGTTGGCCAGGTGGCCGGCCGCGCCCTCCAGGGTACCCGCCGGGCAGAGATACTTGCAGAAGGCCGGCAGGGGCAGGCCCCGGGCCAGGGCATAATACAGCGGAAGGGCGATTACGAACACCGCCAGGATGACGTATTTCACCCGGGACAGCGCCCGGGTTGCCTTTCCCTTGCGGATCTTCGGCACGGGAAGCTTATGGAGCAGGTCCTGGATCAGGCCCATGGGGCACAGCCAGCCGCAGACCGTCCGCCCCAGGATAACGCCGAAGAGCAGGATCATGCCCAGCACATACCAGCCGGCCCGGTGTCCCGCGGCAGCCAGGGCGTTCTGCAGCGCCCCCAGCGGGCAGGCGCCCACCGCGCCGGGACAGGAATAGCAGTTCAGGCCGGGGACGCACAGCGCCTTGGCCTTTCCCTCATAGATTTTCCCTTCAATGAATCCCCGCAGGTACGCGTTGTGCAAAAGCGCCGCGTACAGCTGGACAAGCCGCCGTTTCGCCGGACGGAAGGCCTGCAGCCGGGAGACCGTGTTCCGCTTATCCAAGGCCCACACACTCCGTACAGATACTGATAGCCTTGGCCAGCACGTCCTGAACGCTGCCGTTGGCGATGCCCGCGATGATCAGCAGCGCAGCCGCGGCGAAAACGGCTATGCGGATCCAGGTTTCATGCTTCAGTTTCCCGGAGGCCGGGGAGGCTTTTCCGCCGCCCGTTTCCCCTTTGCCCTTTGGCGGCTTCACGTCCAGGATCAGACAGGCCGCCAGCACGCAGAGGAGCGCCAGGAAGACCGGCAGGGCCGCGGTCATCACCCGCCCGGCCTTTTCCGCCGTATAGATGTTTTCCAGCGGGTTTTCCGCCCTGCGGGGCGCCCCGTCCAGGTAAACCAGGACAGCGCCAGCCGCCAGGATCACCGCCAGCGCGACGCATAAGACCGCCAGCAGCACCGGCAGGAATTTCCCCTTACCCGTATGGCTCACCTCCGCAAAGTTTCATCCGTGTATAAAGCACCGGACATAATATAAAACGGCTCGCCCTGCTGATTTGTTTCACAATTCAGCGGGCCAATGCCTTATTTCAGGTAGGAGGGTGAAGGTAGGAGGTAGGAGGTTCAGTTACCTTAACCTAAAAAATAAGGCACTATGTTCACCTTGTCATCTCGACCAAGGCCGCAGGCCGCATGGGGAGCGAGCTGAATGTCAGCGCAGTGCGCTGTCGGCGAAGCCGAAATGATGCGAACAAGTCAACTGAAACGAGCGGCGAGCGCGCTCCAAGCGTGAGACGCGACGATTGAAGTTGCGGGGAGATCTCCCCCGCCGCAGCGGACAAAACCTCCTAACTCCTAACTCCTACCTGAGAACAGAGGGACGGTTCCGTCCCTCTGTTCTCAGATGTTCTGCACTACCATCAACGCCATACAGATCGCAAACGTTCCGGCCACCATGGCGGCAAAGGCCACGGGCCATTTTCCCTGCTTGTTGAAGCCGTAGAAATCGTCCCAGCGCTTTTCCGGCGGGGCGAACAGGATCTTATACAGGTACAGCGGGCCGTAGAGCAGCACCGGCAGCATTCCCCACAGGCTCTGCAGGAAAGTCATCCCCTGCCGTTCAAACACGCAGAAGGTGAACAGCGCCAGCAGCGGCGTCAGCAGATGCATGAAGATATCCGACCCGGTCAGCAGGTACTTGACCCAGTCCTTCCCGATGCTCGGCGCCAGGAACAGGAACACCGTCAGCATGGTCACCGTCACCGCCGCCGTGCCGATATACTTCAGCGTCCAGATCCACCGCGGGATCGTTCCCTCCGATGAAAGCGCCAGGGCCGTCAGCAGCGAGGCCGCGGCCACCAGGATATTGCTCTGGGTGGTGAAAAAGCGCAGCGCGAACTTCCCCCGCTCCGGTTCCCACTTTCCGTCCTTGCGGAAAAAGCCGAGTACCAGCAGCAGGGTCAGCAGGGCAATAAATACATTCAGTATCCGGTCCACTGTCATCATATCCAGCTCACCTTCTCCTCAATCACCTTCACCAGCTGTTCCAGCCCTTCCCGGTCTTCCGGGCTGAACCGGTCCTTCACCGGGCTGTCGATATCCAGCACCGCCTTTACTTCCCCGTCTCCATGGATCGGGATGACGATTTCCGACTCGGAAGCCCCGTCGCAGGCGATATGCCCCGGGAACTGGTGCACGTCCGGCACCACGGTGGTTTCATCCTTCGCGGCCGCCGTGCCGCATACGCCTTTGCCGGGCGCGATATGAATGCAGGCGGGCAGTCCCTGGAAGGGGCCAACCGTCAGCTGTCCCTCCCGCATGAGATAGAACCCGGCCCAGTTCAGCCGGGGCAGCATGGCCATGATCAGCGCGGAAATATTGCTCAGCGACGAGGCGTACCAGGGTTCCGCCTCCAGCATTTCCTTTGCCTGGTCCGCCAGCGTTTTATAGTCTGTCATATGCTTCATCCTCTTTTTTCAAAGTCTCCCTTTCATATTTCGCCAAAACATGTAAAAAGCCTTCTTGCATCAGCCTCCTGTATGAGGCTGATGCAACTCTTCAATCTTCACTTGAGTACTGAAAACAGCTTCCTTTCGGAAGCTGTTTTATCACCATTTTATGTTTTCAATATTCATTGATTACGCCGTTTCCCGCAGCGGGATCACCTTGCCCTGTTCCGGATCGTCCGACTTCAGGTTCGGCAGCAGCCGTCCGTGGAGGGACCGCATCAGGCGGAAATAGCAGGGGAACAGGAAGATGTCCGCCATGACCCAGGCCGCGGGGTTGGCGAAGCAGGCGCCGGTGAAGCCGGCCGCGGGCACCACAAACAGCGCCACGGCGGTCCGGGCCAGCATCTCGGAAAGGCCGGCAAACATTGCCACCCGGGTATAGCCCATGCCCTGAATGCACAGGCGCAGGATATTCACAAACAGAAGCGGGATATAGAACGCGGCGTTGATCTTCAGGAACCGGAAAGCCAGCTCCATGACGGCGGCGTTTTCCCCGCTGTCGATGAACAGGCCCAGCGCCTTATCGCCGAAGAGCAGCACCACGCCCAGGGCCAGCACGCAGTAGATAATGCCTGCGGCGGAAGCGGCGCGCATGCCCTCCCGCACCCGGTCCAGCTTCCGGGCGCCGATGTTCTGCCCGGCAAAGGTGGCCATGGTGGACGCCAGGGCGTCAAACACGCAGCAGAAGAACATGCTCAGTTTCACCGCCGCGCTGACTGCCGCCACCGCGTTGACTCCCAGGCCGTTCACCGACCACTGAACCACCACGGAACCGATGGCGGTGATGGAAAACTGCAGGCCCATGGGCAGGCCGATGCCCAGCATGGACCGTGCCCGCTTCACGGAGAAGCGCCGGTCTTCCTTCGTCAGCTTCAGGATCGGGAATTTGCGGACAATGACCGCCAGGCAGCCCAGGCCGGAGATCAGCTGGCTGACCGCCGTGGCCACCGCCGCACCGGCCACATCCATGCCGCAGACGATGATCAGGAAAAGGTCCAGCACGATGTTCACCAGGGAAGCCAGCACCAGAAACACCACCGGCGTTTTGCTGTCCCCCAGGGAACGGAGGATGCCGCTGGCCATGTTATACAGAACGCAGCAGGGAATAGCCGCGAAAATGATCCGGATATAGGAAGCCGAGGAATCCAGGATTTCCTCCGGCGTGTTCATCAGCCGGAGCAGCGGCTTGCACAGCAGCGTGGCCGCCAGGCCGAAAATGACGCTCAGCACCACGCTGAGTACGGCGGAATGCCAGACGCAGCGGCGGACCTCATGCTCGTTCTTCGCGCCGAAAGCCTGGGCGATCGGGATCGCGAAGCCGGAGCAGAAGCCCAGGCACAGGCCGATTACCAGGAAGTTCACCGAGCCCGTGGCGCCGACGGCCGCCAGCTTCTCCGCCCCCAGATACCGGCCGACAATCGCCGTATCCACGAAGCTGTAGAACTGCTGGAACAGCATACCGAACAGCAGCGGGGCCGCAAAGGAAAGGACCAGCTTCAGCGGTTTCCCTTCCGTAAGATCTTTTATCATGGAATGTGCCATGCATTCATGCTCCTTCTGCAAACATTTGTTTGCTGCGATGTTATAGCACTTTTCCACGCCCGGTACAATCAGTCTTCTGGTTGGTTTTTGCTCCGTTTCGGACACAATTCAGGATACGGAAAAGCGGACACTGGGGGCTGTCCCCAGTGTCCATAATCACAAAGGGTGAGGTAACACAGCCTGAGAACCGATCCCTGATATGCCTCCGCCAGCTGTTCAAATTTCTGATCGCGATCCGGAGCAGTGTCAGGGCCCGTAACATTGCTCATCTGTCGTTCACCTCCTGCACTTATACAGACGATTGAAAAACCCAATCCATCGCATTTTACATTTTCTTTTTCCCAAAAACAAAAAAGCCGCCCGAAGGCGGCTGAATGAACCAATAGACTAATCATCCGCGGATTCATATTTACGGGAGGAAAAGTATTTGTCGTCCTCTTCCGGAAACTCAATCGTCGGAACGTTCGCGGCCATGGCTGCCGTACGGGCCGCATCCTTTTCCAGATCACGCACTATGATCCGGTTCATCAACGCTTCGTCGACCGGGATCACTGGCTCAGTTTGCGCTTCTTCGATAGTTCCTGATTTCAGCTGTTCCCGGATAGCTTTCCGGGCTTCAATTCCATCTTTCAGCGCTCTTACGCCGTCTTCCGTCTTCCGCGCACATTTCTTCCCCAGCGATCCAATTCCTGTCATCACAGCATCAAACCGTTCCGCGGCTTTCTCCATCCGTGCTTCCTGCGCTTCCCAACGGGCTTCCCGCATCGCTTCCTTGAATTCCCGGCTGTCTTCCCGGTACTCCCGGATTTCTTTCATCACAAGTTTCGCGGTTTTCTTTATACTCTTTCCGCTTTTCCTGGTTTTCCCGTACGACGTGACATCCCGGAGGGAGAGCCAAACAATCAGTCTCATGACCAGAAACAATACAACCATCAAAATCGGTCCGAGCATTCGTTCTCCCTCCTTTCAAACAGGAATGCTTTACGGTATGGAAGCAGTATAACACCTCAGGTGCTGTCAAAAAAGGATTCTGTTCGTAAAATATCCAGCTATATTTTTCCAACAGAGAAAACATACCGGTGGCCCCGCCGGCTGTTCAAATTTCTGAGCGCGATCCGGAGCAGTGTCATAGCCCGTAACATTGCTCATCTGTCGTTCACCTCCTGCATTTGTACAGGCGATTTAAAACCACATTCATCGCATTTTATCTTTTCTTTTTTCAAAAAACTGCCCGAAGGCGACTATGATGTCCGGCTCGATTCTCCCGTCAGCCGAAGATCCCCATGGAAAGATCCACCAGGCCGTGCAGCACCGCGCAGCCGAAGATATTCCCGTACCGGCGGTACAGCCAGGTGCAGACCAGATGCCAGACAAACTGCATGGGCGCGTTCGCAATAAAGGTAGGCCAGTACTCCGCCAGTCCCATCCCCCGCCTGGCCATCTGGAAGGGCATATGCATCAGCACAAACAATATGCCGCCAACCAGGATCGTCAGCCATTCCTTCTTCAGGGCCGGGAACAGCCGGGGCTGGATAAACCCGCGGAAGGCAATCTCCTCGCACAGGCCGATGATAATGAAATACTGGTACACATTGTACAGGATCTCACCCGCCGGCAGCAGCGCCGCGCCGGAAATAATCCCGGGAATAACGGTCCAGGCTGCCAGGAATACCAGTCCGATCGCCGCTCCCATGAGCAGGGACGGTTTCAGGTTGCGCAGGGTAATGCCAACATGGGACAGGTGTTTCACACACAGCAGCACCGGTATCAGGGCAAGAATCAGGTTGCCGGCCTCGATCAGATAACGTCCTGTCCGGGCCTGCTCCCGGCCCATCCAGAAATATGCCACCATAAACAGCGCATAGTAAATCAGCGCCGCTGCCATATCTTTCAGGGTATAGTGCTCCATCTGTTCGCGGTATACCGGATCAATTGCCAGAAAACTTTTCTTCATGTTCCAGTCTCCTAAGTCTGTTTTTTCCGTCTCTCCGGGATCAGCATCAGGAGGCATTATATCACAAACGGCGCCGTTGGTTCGTTCCTGATTCAATTCAGGTTCATGCTTTATCAGATAGTTCCGCAGCTGAGCCTGGACGCTCCAGGGTCTTGAAACAAACTCACCCGGAATCGGCGGCATCCAGCCGATCAGTACACTCATATAGTCCCAATGGCCAAAGGCGCAGTACACATGTTGTGTTTTGTTCTTGAGCTGTTCCTCTTCCCGCTCTGTATGATAGATCCATGCAAGCAGGACGTAGCTCCACACAAATACCATCAAAATATCATCCACACAACAAAAAACGGCTGCTGCCCGAAAGCAGCAGCCTGACATATATCAATTCAATTGTTCACAGCATCGTATCCGCAATCTCAGTCGGCGCAGCAGGCATCGCTGACGCTTCAACCCGCTGCTTGCTTCGATTGACTCGTTCACTTCATTTCGGCTTCGCCGACAGCCCACAGGGCTGACATTCAACTCGCTCCCCAGGGTACCTCATACCCCATAGCCCGTTCGCTATCCCCTACACCAGCCGTAGTGGGATCCACAATGACGCCGATGAGGCCCAGGAAGGTCAGCACCTGGTTCAGCAGCTGCACCACCAGGTTCTGGGTCACCGCCGGGAACACGTCAAACAGCGCCAGCAGGCTGTAGATAAAGCCGATCACCAGGCTCAGGAAGCTTCCCAGCCAGACCTTGTTCTTAAAGCGCACTTTCCAGTTAATTCTCATAGTCATTCCTCCTTAAAGATGTTTGATTTCCTTCAGTTCGTCCTGCAGATTTTTGACCGTTTCCTCCAGGCGGAACATCCGCTCCACCACGCTGTTGTGCTTGTCCACCTTCTCCTCCAGCTTTTCCAGCCGGTAAGCCACCAGCGCCGTCTGCTTCCGGTTGCTCACATAGACGCCCAGGAAAGCAAAACCGGCAGTGATCAGGGCAGCAATAATCGTCTCAACGCTCATCAGTTCATCAGCTCCCTTCAGGGTAATTCATAATTCACAATTCATAATTCATAATTGTAGTTTGTTACCGCCGCCCAGGTCTTGGGCCCGCAGATCCCGTCTGTTTTCAGCCCGTGATCCTTCTGAAACGCCTTCACCGCTTTTTCCGTCATCCAGCCAAAGTCTCCGTCCACCCCGCAGGATCCCAGATCATAGCCCAGGCGTTCCAGAATACCCTGCATTTCCGCTACTGTTTCACCTTTACTTCCCTGCCGGATCGTCAGCCGGTTTTCAGCATTTAATTCTGCATTCTGCATTCGCAATTCTGCATTGTCACCGGCGTAATCTACGCCGGTGACCTCCCCCCAGTGCGTCCATTTTCCCGCCGTCACCTTCGTGGTGGTCACGCCTTTGAGCGTGCTCATGGCTTCAATCACAATCCCGTTGCCCGCATACAGTCCCACATGGCTGTAACTGCTGCCGTTCCAGACGAAGACCGCTGTGCCGGGCTTCAGGGTGCCCCGATCGGTGCGCTTGCCCTTGCTCAGTTCTCCCTTGTTCACGCAGTATTTCCGGTACATGGTATCGGACCCGTGGTAGATGCTTCCGCCCAGCTGCCTGAACGCCCACGAAAAAAGGCCGCTGCAGTCAGCGACCCTGTGCCCGATCCATTTGTTCCCGTACTGCCGTCCCTGTGCCCGGTTGGCATCCGTTGTCTTCTCCAGCTCCTTCTGCTTTTCGGCCGTCCACTTTTCTCCAGCCGTTCCCCAGATATAGCCCCAGTGTTCATCCAGCGCCTGCCGGAATTTCGCGATCAGCGCTTCTGCTTTGATCATTTCATTCACCTCTCCCTGATGCAATAGACTTGTCTATTTTTCTCTTTTGAACCTGTTTCCCGCTTCCCCGCTGCGTTATGCTGTATACAGCAAAAAAGCGGCTGATGCCGCAAACGGAGGAAGAGATCATGAAGAAACAGCTGTTTATCGTAAGCTTCTGCTACCGTGGCCTGCTGGGCGGCGACATCATCGCGGATGAGAACGCCATCACCTACAAAACCGGAAAGCTGACCATCCCCGCCGAATTCCGGAACCTGGAAATGAAGTATGCGGATATCGCCAGTGTTTCCCGTGACAAGGCCGGTTTTTTCCCGGCGGTCACCGTGCATATGAAGGACGGGAAGAACTATAAGTTTGTCATCTTCTTCGCCCGGAAGCGGTTCTTTGAACTGATGAAAAGCCGGGGCGTGAATGTCAATTCATAATTCATAATTCATAATGATATAATCACCAGACTCCCGGGAAAGCGGGAAGATGACAGAGGAGACGGGGTTAAGGTCAAACTTCGCATGACATTAACCCCGTCCCTCGTGTCAACTTCCCGCCATTCGCGATGAGCGCATTAAGTATTAATTCTTCATTCTGAATTGTTGAGCAGTTGTCCAAATCTATGATTTGGGGCGAAGAGCCGATGACTGCCAGTGGCAGAAATTTCATCGGATCTGAGGTCAACCGAAGCAAGCGAGCTGCCCAGTGGGCAGTCGCGCCGACTGAGGTTGCGGAATACAACTGCCATGCTACAGCCGTCCATTTCTACGAACTACCAGTGAAGTAGAAATGGATTACGGCGATCGCAGAATTATTTTTGTCCCCGCCGGGATCGGAATCACCTTCCCTGCCACTTCTCCATTTATCCCCGTAATTGAAACCGTTCCGTCCCCATTGTCTGTCTGCATGACGCCCGGAAAGGCCGTATGCAGCACCGCGGGGACGGTTTTGTTTGTCCCGTCCCAGGACCACAGGGCCAGCTTTGCCAGCAGGTACTGCCGGAAGGCTTCGTCCAGCGCATCCGCGCCGACATCCCCGCGATCCAGCCCCACGGACCGGGCCAGACTGTCCAGCTGAATTCTCTCCGCCGCGGCAAAGGAAAAAGCCGGCTGCAATGCTTCAATCACAGAAACCAGGTCCTCCGCCTGCCGAAGCACCGCCCCGGCCAGCGCCATCAGGCGGGGTTTGTCCCGGGAGGCGCCCGGGAAAAGGGAAAGCCAGCCCATCCGTTCCCTCCTTTACTCAAAATGAATGGTAATGCCCGTGCCCGGCATCGGGGTGATCTTCTCTTTCCACCCGCAGGGAACCAGGTCCCGGATCACGCCGGAAGCCCCCGCCGCGTTCACCTGCACATCCGTGACGATAAAGGTTCTCGCCATGGCCGGATCCGCCGCGTAGGCGACGCCGAACAGCTGCGGCACATTCAGCGGCACCGCCAGTCCCAGGCTCCCGATATATTCCGCGACCGCGGCCGTCACCGCGTCCCGGATCCGGTCCCGGTTTCCGCTTTCCATCACCCGGATATACAGGTGAATCATCACCAGCTTGTCCGCATACCGGGTGAAGGGAATCAGATGTTCCCGTCCCTCCACGTCCGTCGCGACGCCGGAGGTGCTTCCCCAGGCGCCGATCCCCGGCGCTTTTTTGTCATAGATCGCCTGGGCCACCGCGTTCGACCCGCCGCCCCGGACCACCACGGCAATGCTGTGGCCGGGAATCCCGAGGCTGTCCGGCGCGTCCGTTTCATTCACATACACCAGGGCGTCCATGGCTCCGCCGGCAGACCGGACCGCCGCCAGGATCGCGTCTTTCGATCCGGATCCCCGGCTTGCCAGCGCGTGCCGGATCCTGTTCCGGACAGAAGCGTCCGTTTCCCCCGCCTCCCGGGTCAGCCCGTACTGGGGCAGCAGCAGGTCCAGCGCCTGCCCGGACGCGTAAGCCGGGTTCCGGCTGTTATAAGCCTTCAGCACCAGGGCGGAAACGTCGTCCAGCGCCCTGGCAAAAACGGAAAGCAGCTGGTAATCCGGCGCGGCGGCGGACAGCTCCGTCCCGGCGCCGAAGATCCCCCGGTAGGCTTCCGTCAGCGCCTCCAGCCGTTCCTCATATGTCGGCATATGGATGCCGGTACCGTCGATATACGGCGCGAAATATGCCATCTCAATTCTCCGTTCTCTTTTGTCAGAAAAAAGTTTATAGTTGGTCACTTTTCAAGGTAAGTTCCGGTTTTGCGTCAGTAAGTTCCGGAAGTTGC
>R26__coassemble_933_pt1 | contig 15739 bp, 16 predicted proteins | sample R26__metabat2_high_PE_047 | metagenome-assembled genome bin R26
AAATTAAAAAAAACCCCCATTTCTGGTGGTTTGTTGATGGTCTGACAGTGGCCCGGCGGGGTCAAACCGGGCTGGGCCTCTGCGAAAAGGAGGATTCATTATGATCCGTATCAGGCAATCATTTTTCTGGCTTTTTCCAGTCTTCTGGATATGGTGGAGGCGCTGGTCTGCATGCATTCCGCTGCTTCCCGCACCGTCATGCCCTGCATGAATACCAGCAGTACCACCTCGCGGTATTTCTCCGGCAGGTTCATCACGTCCATGATCAGTTCCCGGCTTTCATCCGGGGCGTTCCCGAGCTTTTGCAGGTCCTCCGGGGTGATCAGCCGGCTCTCATACTTGTGCCAGGCTCTCCGGAGGTAATCCCGGCAGGTATTCCCGGCAATCCGGATAATCCAGGATTTGGGGGAGCATCCGTTTCTGGCTTCATACCGGCCGATATTCCGCCAGGCCTTCAGGAATGTCTCCTGGGTTGCGTCTTCTGCGTCCGTCCGGTTACCGAGCATCATAAAGCAATAGCGCAGAATGTCCGTTCCGTAGGCGTCATACCATGCGGAAACTACAGTTTCGTAGTTCTGGATGGTTTCTGTCTTCCGTCCGCCGAGTATCATCTCCATGAGTCATCCCTCCTTGGCTATAAGGTTATCAGACCAACCTTACTTTCAGGTGACTTCTGTCTTACAATATCGTAAGAAACGTAACAGATACAGTGAAATGGTACTCAGATCCTGCGGAAATGGTTCAGCTGATCAGAATACTCCGTCTCTTTTACCCTTCACTTTCCGCTATGAGCTCCGCCAGTTCCCGGATGGCCGTGCTCACATGCTTATCCTTGTGAACGTAGATCCGGGCGCAGATCGGGAATGCTTTTCCGGCCCAGCCGAGCTTTTTCAGCTGGCCTTTTTGGACTTCTCCCCGGGCCGCCAGATCCGGCATAAAAGCAACTCCCAGCTCGTTGATGGCAAACTGCTTCAGGACCTCCTTGCTGCTGGTTTCCAGGGCAATATGCGGCGTCACGGAGGCCTCTGCCAGATCCTCCAGCAGCATATGCCGGAAGCTGCAGTTATTGGAGGTCAGCAGCAGCGGAACGCCTTCCAGTTCCTTTTCCGTGATCTTTTTCTTCTTTGCGAGCGGATGCTCCGGGCTGGCGTAAAACCCCAGCGTTTCCGGCCGGTCATACAGCATGTCCAGGTCGCCGTATTCCGTCGGCGGATTCAGGGAGTAGGCAATGTCCAGCATGCCTTTCTTCAGCTGGGCGGGAAAGGTATCGTGCATGATGAAGGAAAGCTGGATTTCCACCCTGGGATACTGCTGTTTATACTTCAGCAGCACCTGCGGCAAGCCCTGGTAACAGAGCGACTCGGATACGCCCAGCCGGAGAATTCCGGCCGGTTCCTTCACCGTCGGAACTTCCAGCCTGATCTCCCGTTCCAGCTGCGTCATCTTCGCCGCGTATTCACATAGCCGCTCCCCTTCCGCGGTCAGTGCCACGGTCTTCCCCAGCCGTTCAAACAGCAGGCAGCCCAGCTCCTCCTCCAGCTGTTTGATCTGCATGGTCACGGTGGACTGTGCGTATCCCAGAAGGTTCGCGGCGATGGTGAAATTCCGTGTCTCCGCAATCTTCAGGAAGGTTTCCATCTGGGTGATCGTCATGCTGCCTCTCTCCTCATCGGTTTTTATGATTGTTTCTTTCATTTATTTCAATTTTACTGATCATGCGACCGATGCTATTATACTCACGGGCCCGGAAAAAAGCAACCGAACAGGAGAGAATGCTCATGAACGAACTGATTATGGTAATCAAGGATACCGTCAAACCTAACTTTCTGAATATCAGAACCTCCCTGCAGACCTATGACCGGAATGCCCTGTGCTGCGGCGCTCCCTGCTGGCGGTGGGCTTACCACACGCTTCATTCCGCGGATAAATGGTTCATCAATCCCAATGTCTATGAAGAGCCTTCCTTCCATCAGGAAGGCATGGATAATCCGGATAATCCCGCGTCTGTCGTCCTGACCGATGAACAGCTGCTGGCTTACCTGGATCAGATTGAAGCAAAAACCATGTCTTACCTGGATACGCTCACGGATGAAATGCTTTATGAAAAGCCGGAGAACTGCCGTTTCACCCGCATGGAGCTTGTCCTCCGCCAGTACCGGCATCTTTCCTTCCACACCGGCATGCTGAACGGACAGACCGCCCTGGCCACCGGCAAGTTCCCCATGTGGGTTTCTGAAACCGCCGGATACGTGGACGACGGCGTCTTCTTCGGCCGCTATCGCAAAGGCCAGGTCAAACCCTGACCCCCAAAACCAAAACCCGGAACCACCTCACGGTGCTTCCGGGTTCTTTTATAACTGTTTTTCATACTCTCTTCATTTGTGCCAGATATGAATTACTCCTGCGAAGAAAGTATCTGAAATTCTTCATTTTTCATTCTTCATTTTTCATTATTTCATAAGGCTTCTGATGCTCTCCCCGATAGTTCCTTCCTCCAGGTCGTTCAGGTCGATAATACGGATATTCAGTTCCGCCGCCCGGTTCCGTGCGGACGCTCCCGCCGGTTCCGCGGTCACGATGGCCGCCCGGGCGATCTCCCCGCCGAAACGGTCCCGCAGCACTGCCAGCTCGTTCAGCGCCTCGGTCCGGATCATGCAGGTCTTGCAGCTGATGAACACCGGCGTGATTCCCCGGGTGCACATCACGTCCAGTTCGTTGGACACCGCGTTGTCCCGGTCATCCCCGTTCCAGTCCACCACCGCACTGGTCCGTACGTCGTTGAACATGCCGGTATCCAGGCAGACTTTGTAGATATACAGTTCCAGCACGCTGCCCACGTCCCGCAGCCAGGCCCGGACCTGCGGATCCCGGAAATAGAACTCCACGCTCTCCTCCGGCATGATCTTCAGCCCGGAAATCATCCTGATCTTTTCCAGATCCCGGAGCGCTTCCTCCGGCGCTGTCAGCCGGGCTCCCTGCTCGCCCTTGACCGTATAGTCTCCCTGCACGCTCAGGGAATAGGTTCCGTCCTCCCGTGCGGCTGATACGCGCTGGATGTAGGTAACGATCTTATCCCACTTGCGCCGGTATCTCAGGAAAACCTCAAAGAAAGGATCTATATCCTCCATATACCGGGACAGGATGCTGTTATCCACCCGGCCTTTTCGCATGGAGCCGCCGGCCATCAGGAAACAGTCCTCCACGGAGAAGGTAATCTCACATGGGAAAGCATGGGCGGAAGGCGCGTTCTGGATGTTATAGAATTTGTTCTGCGTCCGGCTGTAGGTAACCACCGGAATCTTCGCTTCCGCACAGGCCAGTCCGGCCGCGAACAGCACTGCGTCCGTCCCGCCTGTAATGTCCATCACGGATTCGGGATACTGCTGCAGCACCTTCCGGAACACCTGCAGGATCTCCTGTGTGTCATAAACATTCACCCGCAGGAATGCCGTTTCTGTCCGGATGCCCCGGTGGGCAAAATAATCCGACAGCTGTTTTTCCGCGTGTTCCGGCGTTCCCTCCGGGCAGATGTAGATCACCTTTTCCGGATGAAAGATCTCCACACCCAGTACGTTTTCCAGCGGGCGTTCGTCAAACAGTTCAACCAGTGTCTTTGCTTCCATCTGTGATGCCTTTCTCCTGTCCGGATCTTTTGTTTTTATTTCTTTCCCTTGGCAAGGCGCTGCCGGCTGATCTCATAGAAACAGACCGTCGCGGCGCTTCCGGCGTTCAGCGAGGATGCCGCGCCGAAGATCGGGATCTTCGCCAGCACGTCGCATCCGTCCTTCCACGCCCGGGACAGCCCGAAGGTCTCATTGCCGATGGCCAGGGCCACCGGGCCGGTCAGGTCGATCTCATCAAGGTTCTTTGTTCCGTGAGCACTCGTCCCGACGATCAGCGGTTTCTCCGGCCGGCTGTGGAGCCACTCCAGGGCAGCCTCCGCGCTGGGCATCTCCGTAAAGGGTATGGCAAACACCGTGCCCACACTTGCCCGGATGCACTGCGGATCATAAAAGTCCGCGGCATGGCCGGTAACAATCACACCCGTTCCGCCAAAGGCGTCAGCAGAGCGAAGGAAGGTTCCCAGGTTTCCCGGAGACGTCGGCCGGTCAAAGATCGCGTACAGCGGCGGCGTGCCGCTTCCGGAGGCCTTCTCTTCAATTCTTTCCAGCCCGTCCGGACGTTCACGAACAAGGGCAACGATCTCGCAGCTTTCTTCCCGGTCGGAAAGGTCCGCGTGCATGCCTTCCTCCATCTGGTACAGGACTTCCGGCTTCGCTTTCGCGATCATATCCTCTGCCCATCCGGACAGGCGGCGTCCGTCCGCCACAGCCATGGCGGCAAAATCCCAGTTATGACGGATAGCCTGCTCCACCATCTGCACGCCTTCCATAAAGGCAAGCTTCTGTCTGGTTCTTTTTTCGCGGTTGCGCTTCAGCGTTTCGAACCGCTGGTATTCCGCTCCGCGCGCATACATGCGTTCAATCTTCATCTGCCGGATCTCCTGTTGCAAATATCTGTCTGGATTGTAGCATACCCCAGGTATTGCGAGCAAGGCAATATACTGACTCAAGCCATGCATGCAGCGCAGAATAAAGGCTGTCATCTCGAGCGAAGTCGAGAGATCCCTTACTATGCCGAAGGCAAAGGCAGCGGAGCTTCCGCTCCGCTGCCTCATCAATTACTTCTTTTCCCTTTTCTTGTATTTCTCCAGCGCTTCCTGCAGCTTATTGTTCTCCGATATTTCCTTTGTTCTGGTCAGTATTGTCATGATGACCATAGCCACCGTAAAGGCGATGCCGAAGGCAATCCAGGCCCTGGCCGCGTCTGCCGGGAACCATTTGAACAGGCGGCTCATAATGAATACACCCAGGATAACAACGAAGAAATAGAGGGTTTTCCGCAGGAAGACGCTCATGTTTTTGATCCACCGGTCCGTCATGAACACGTCTTTCACAATAACGGAGAAGGCTGCGAGCAGCAGGAACTGCACCACGATCTCGAGCGGTATACCGCGCTTCCCAAGGCCGAATACTGGACTGAACTCTGCCGCACCGTCTCCCAGCAGATAGCTCATCAGGGCGAGCGTCACGATGCCCCCTCCGAAGCTTGCCATGATTTCCTTGATAAGCCAGTTGAGGTATTTCATTTTCTCTTTCATCTTACCTCACCCCCAGCTTTGCGCGCAGCTCGTCGGCGTACATCCGGGAAACCATGATCTGTTCCCCGTTTTTCAGTGTCAGCTTGATCTTTCGGTTGATATCGGCTTTCAGGCTCTTGATCATCCTCAGGTTGACGATGCTCTGTTTACTGATCCGCAGGAAATCTCTTTCGAGAAGCTGTTCTTCCACCTCGTACAGTTTCAGTTCCGACTCATACATATCCGTCTCTGTATAGATGAAGGTTTTTCGCTCCACCGCTTCGATATACAGGATCTGGTTGGCGTCCAGGATGTAGGTTTCCCCGTTCCTCTCCGCGCTGATCTGCATATCCAGTATCCGCATCATGGCGATCATCTTCTCTATATCCTGGGACAACCTTGGGGCGTGGATTGTCACGGATGTATCAGGATACTGATCGTTGATGTCGATATCTATCCTCATTTACTCCAGTCCTTTTTTCCTGAAGGTGATAAAGAACATCACCACCGCCAGGACAGCATTCGCCGCCAGGATGGCAGCTCCATCCCATTTTATTTCAGCAAAGGACATAGCGTCAAGAAGGAACCGGGTCTGCTGGGTGTAAAGGAACCTGGCCACCTTTCCGATCCCGTCGTTGAACATGGCAAACATCGGAATGAAAGAAAGGATGATCATCGCCATAGCTCCTATGGAAGTGGCGGACATCTGATTCTTTGAGGCAATACCGATCACGGCGCCGATCACAATGGAGATAATGAATCCAACGCCCATCACCAGGAAAAAGAAGGGCATATCGGCCGCCGGGAAGGAAATGGCGAAAAGTACGGAACCGATCATGCTGATGATCCATACATAGGCGCCGATACCTGTCAGGTACTGCCCGGGCTTCACGTTGGACATCATCAGCACCCGGAGAGTGTTCTTCTCTTTTTCCTCCGCGATAATGGAAGACATCGCGGTCAGGGGTGCCATGGCCATATACATGGCGGCAAACATTTTGGTGTACATCAGTTCCGGCACTCCTTCCGGTCTGATGACCCGTTCCAGCACGAATGCAACCACCGGCAGCAGTATCAGCTGAATCAGGACCGCCTTGTTTTTGAAGGTATCCTTCATCTGCTTTCTGATCATAACAAGAATATTATTCATGCTCACTCTTCCTCCAGTTTTCTTCCGGTCAGTTCCAGGAATACGGTTTCCAGCGTCGGCTCTGAGGAATGGATGGTCTCCACCTTTTCATCCTCCAGCAGTTTGCTGATCTCAGCCGCGGATTCCTTGCTGTGGGCCAGTTCCTTGTCCTCGCCCGTTTTCAGGTGAAGGACGATTTTCTTCTGGTGGTTAAACCGGCGGCAGATTTCTTCCGGCGCTCCCGTGTCCACGATCACGCCTTCATTCAGCAGGGCGACGGTGTCACAGAGCTTGGCCGCTTCCTCCATGTTGTGGGTCGTGAGGAAGATGGTGCAGCCGTGCTTTTTCTTATCCAGGATGATCCTGTGGATCTGTTTCATCGTCATCGGATCCAGGCCCGTTGTGGGCTCATCCAGGAAGATGATTTCCGGGGAAACCATGAACACCCGTGCCAGCTGGAGCCGGACCCGCATGCCCTTGGACAGGCTGGAAGCGGGCTTCTTTGCGGAATCCTCCAGTCCTACCAGTCTCAGGGTTTCCATAATCTTCTCTTTCGGGGTACCGTAGATGTCCGCAAACACCTTCAGGTTGTCATAGCAGGACAGCCGTTCATATACGCCGAACTGGTCCATCATAATGCCGATCTTTTTCTTGTCCTCCCCCGTAAGATGCTTTACGTTTTTCTGGAGGATCATCGCCGATCCCTCGTCAAACGCAAGCTGTCCGGTCAGGATCTTGATCAGGGTGGTTTTGCCCGCGCCTGACGGACCGAGGAGACCGAAAATCTGTCCGTCCGGAATATCAAAGCTGATGCCGGACAGCACCTTTTTATCCGTAAAGGATTTCGTGATACCGCTGCATTGAATCATGTTGCTTCCTCCTTAGGCACACGTATTTTCAACGCCGCAAACATTAACAGAAAGCAACACCCCGTTCAATACCGCTGGACGTATGTTGCCGCATCGCATACATGAGATGCCGGATCAGGAGAATAAAAAACCAGACCAGTATTTGAACCGCTTCCCGTCAAGTGGACAGTGAAATAAAAAACAGGATGGGAACAAGAAATCTCTGGTAACCAACAAAGGCTGCCAGAGGTTTTCTTTGGAGAAGACACGGCAAATAGCACCCTGCTGTCATCCGGTCAAGGGCTTTACAAGTGTCCTGCGGCCACCCTTGACCGGCTGCCATCAGTGTGCTCAGAGTCAGTCAAGGGGAGCAGATAAATCTGCCCTCCTGGGCCAATTCTCACTTAAGCAGCGAAGTACATCTCATGCTTTTCCATAGGAGTGAGTACACCGAGGTTCCGCTGGAGCCGTTCGGTGTTGTAGTATTGAATGAAATCCTCAATCATGGCTATCAGACTGGCTCTGTCAGTAAAGCGTATTCCGTAATATCGTTCTCGCTTCAGGATTCCCCAGAAACCTTCCATCGGCCCGTTATCAATGCACTTGGCAACTCTGGACATACTTTGGGTCATGCCAGCTTTGGTCAACATGCGGTGGAATGCGCGGTTAGTGTATTGGAATCCTCTGTCGCTGTGGCTCAGAGGGCGTGCATCCGGGTTTGCGGCAATTGCTGCCCGAAATGTGTCAAACACCAGCGGATTGTCATTGGTATCACGAATCACATAGCTGACAATCCGTCTGTCATACAGATCCAGGATGGCACTGAGATATACCTTCTTCACTTCAATTCCAACATAATACTTGAATTCAGTAACATCGGTCAGCCATTTCTGGTTGGGTTTGTCTGCCTTGAATTCCCGATTCAGCAGATTGTCTGCCAGATAATATGGGTTCTTGCCTTGACGGGTGCAGCCGTGATTGCTGTACTTAATCGTTGACTTAATCTGGCGGCTCCGACAGATTCTGAGCATTCGCTTGTCATTTACATGAGTATTGTGGTGCCGATACAGTTCATCCTTGAGTCTGCGATATCCCATCTCCGGATGCTTTTCGTGGATGTCTTCAACCAGATCGGCAATGCGCTCATTCTCAACTGTTCTGGGAGATAGTTCTCCAATTGCCCATTTGTAATATGCTGCCCTGGAGATCTTCAGTATTTTGCAGACAGGGTCTACTGGATAAGCATATTCCTCATTACTCGCTTTGACTGCAAAGTAGAGATGCGCTTGCCTTACTTGCGATAGGCATCCCTCCTCACAATTTCGTCCAATTTTTTTAGCACGTCACGCTCCATCTTGGTCATATACAATTCGTGTTTGAGTTTGGCAATCTCAATTTCCAATTCTTCTTCCCGGGTTCTGGGTGTCTGGTCCTTGAGCCGTTTCCCACGGCGATCCTCAAGACCGGCCTCGCCCTTCTCCTTGAACTTCTTTACCCATTGGTAAACTTGTTGGTAGCTGACATTGAACTTGAGGGCTGCTTCACCGTAATTCCCGCCATTAGCAATGCAGTCTTTGGCAATCTGAATCCGTTCCTCTACTGTGGTTGGGCGTGCTTCTTTCATGCGGCTCCCTCCTGACATTTTACGTCGGAATCCTCTGCCGCTATTATACACCTTTATCCATCGATGGATTTGGGTTCTGTCTCGAAGCCCGTATTTTGCTGCAATCGCTTGCTGAGATCCTTCGCCTTTTAAATAATCTTCAACTGCTTGCTGTTTTATCTTTTCGCTATAATGTCGATTGTGTTTTTCTTCCTGAAAAGCCGATAATCCATTAATCTTGTATTTAATTATCCATCCTTCAATTGTTCTATGGTGGATGCCGTGTATTTTCTCTAATTGCCCTGGGCTAACTCCTTCTTCATATTGCCTTACTATCTCTCCAATTTTCTTTTCGCTATACTTCTTTTTTGACATTATAAAACGCTCCCTCCATGTGACAGTTTTTTGTTTCGCTGTCTTTCATGAAGGGAGCATATCAATTGCTGGTCCGGAGTTGTATTTTATTCGCTGTCCATTTATATCGCTGTGAGCCGCTGTGCTGTCATTCCGACCGCAGCCGAAGGCGAAGTGGAGGAATCCCTTACTACTCCGAAGGGGAGTGAAGGAAGCGTTGACCCAGTGGGTCATTTGCCGAAGGCAAAAGCGACCTGAACGAGTCACCCGAAACGAGCATCGAGTCCGCTCCAAGGACGAGAGGCGGCGATTGAGGGTGCGGACGCTAATTCTGCATTCTCAATTCTTAATTCTGCATTTGTCGTCGCAGAAGCGACGACACTGTCTCCCCCGCCGCAGCGGATAATTGTTAATTGTTCATTGTTAATTGTTCATTGTATTAAGCTCCTGTTCCGCAACCTCAATCGTCGCGTAGGAATCGGTTGCTTGGCTGTCACTCCGAGCAAGGCCAAAGGCCGCGTCGAGGAATCCCTTGCTACGTCCGAAGGACGCTCCTGTACCCCTGCCCGGAGATTCGAGCTCCTGTTCCGCAACCTCAATCGTCGCGACTCCACATTGTGGAGCTCGCTCGTTTCGGTTGAGAAAGCCGCCGACGAGATTTCCTCCACTGGAGGTCCTCGGCGGCTTTCCCCCATCACTGCCACTGTCGTGTTGCTGATCAGGGAGTTCGAAGCCGCCTGAGCGGCACAAAAAAAGCGGATCACCGTGAAGGTGATCCGTTTTTTGTGGAGCATAGGAGATTCGAACTCCTGACCCCAACACTGCCAGTGTTGTGCGCTACCAACTGCGCTAATGCCCCGAACAGCGGATATCTTATCACAACTTTTCCGCTTTGTAAAGCACTTTTTTCATAAGCTTTGTATCCATTGAAAAAAGCCGTTCAGCGAACCGGAAGCGTCAGGTGATTCTCCGATTCCCCGTCCCTCAGGCGCCTGGCGGCAACCACCAGCCGGTCTGTTTCCTTTTGGTCGCATGTCACCAGCACCAACAGCTGCTCATCCGGGCGCACGTCCAGCATGTTGGCATGGACCGAGCGGGACAGCAGCTTGTTCAGCGCCTCCTCCCGTTCATCCGCACGGTTGGATTCCAGGGACCACAGATTGTAATAGGTCGGTGTTCCGGGTTCCGTGTTGATATCCGCCACGGCAAACACCGCGTACTTCCCGTCCTCATACTCGCTGTCAAACGTGATGATCCTGTGCTTAAAGTAATAGGCGCTTTCCTTGTATTTCTTCAGCCTTCCGAACATGTTTCCGCTCTTCATGTTATGTCCGAAAAGAAAGATCGTATAAGGCCTTGTCATGAGATTGAGACCGGAATCCGCAAAAATCGCGCCGTTCGCGTTCTTTTTTCCGTACACGTCATGAGTCAGGAAAAACGTATTGTCCTTCAGCACCACAGCTTCTTCCAGGTCGTCCATGCTGAGCCAGCCAATAATATAACTGCTTTTCTTTTTCAGTTTCCGGAAGCGTTCCGAGATCTTCCAGTCCGGATTATTCGGATAGGGAACCGGCGGCAGGTAAACGGACTGTGTCGGGTCCGGTTCCGGGGTGCTCATTGCCTGCACCGGCACCTCAGTCACGGGCACAGCCGTTGGGACCGCGGTCGGAACGGCTGCAATCACTTCAGTGGGTTCTTCGTACAGTTCATACAGTGCCTGGCTTGTCTCCCGTGAGGAGAAATATTCCACGCCGTACGCAATCAGGCGGATCAGGCTGTAGACAATAATCAGGGAAAACACCGCAGCAAGAGCAAGCCTGCGGCGCTTGCTTCGCGCCGCGGCTTCCGCGATCCGCTTCTGTTCTTCTGCATACGGATCCGGTCTTCTCTCCGGATAATACGGCATGCCCCTGTCCCTCTTTTACTTCCTTCTCTTTTTGAAAGGAACCCTCGCTGTTAATACAGCAAGTATACCTGCGCACAGGGTCATCAGGCAAGTCCAAAGGAAAATGTTTTTCATGGTCCCGGCATTCGGCGCCGGCTCGTCTTTCTTTTCCTCTCAGGTTTCTGCTATAATCATGCCCATAAAGGAGAGTGAACCCCATGACCCTGAATGAAGCCATTGAAAAACTGAACGAACTGGAAAAATCCACTTATGCCCTCAATCATGCCCTGAGCATATTGTCTGTGGACGGCGATACCGTTGCGCCGAAAAACTCCTGGAAAGGCCGCGGCAAAGCCATGGCCTACCTGACCGAGCTGGCCTATAAACAGCTTGTAAACCCGGAAACCGGTGAAATGCTGGATACCATCCTGCAGCACAGGGAAGAAACCGATGAAGTTACCTTCCGCAAAGCGGAACTGCTGAAGGAAAACTATGATGAATATAACATCCTCCCCATGGAGGAATTTGTCGCCTATCAGGAACTGACAAACGAATCCGGCGCCGTCTGGCACGATGCGAAGGAAAAGAGCGACTGGGAAATGTTTGCTCCTTACCTGGAGAAGCTTGTCGCTTTCCGTCGCCGCTTCGCCTCCCTGAAGGATCCGTCAAAGCCTGCCTATGACGTCCTGCTGGACCAGTTTGAAAAAGGTGCTTCCATGGAATCTTTGGATCCCTTCTTCCACACCCTGCAGGATGAACTGTCCCCGGTAATCCGGGAAGTGGCCGCGCGGGAAAAGCCGATTCCTGCCTTCATGAAGGGCCCCTGGGCCGTCAATGATCAGCGTCAGTTTTCCCGGAAGATCATGGCCCTGGAAGGCATTGATCCCCTGAACTGCACCCTTGGTGAAACCGAACACCCCTTCACCGACAGCACCAACAAGTGGGACGTCCGTATCACCACCCACTATTATGAGAACGATCCCTTCTCCAGCATGTACAGCGTCATTCATGAAGGCGGTCACGCCCTGTATGAACTGGATGTGCGGGATGACCTGCAATTCACCAATCTTGCCGGCGGCGTATCCATGGGCGTCCATGAAAGCCAGTCCCGTTTCTATGAGAACATCATCGGCCGCAGCCGCGCCTTCTGCACGCCCCTGCTGAAGTTCATGAAGGAAGTCTTCCCGGAGCAGATGAAGGGTGTCACCGAAGAGGAACTGTATTCCGCCATCAACCTGTCCAAGCCTTCCCTGATCCGCACCGAAGCGGACGAACTGACCTACTCCCTCCATGTCATGATCCGCTATGAGCTGGAAAAAGCCATGATCGCCGGCGACCTGAAGGTGGCCGACATTCCCGGCGAATGGAACCGGCTGTATAAGGAAGTCCTGGGCGTGGATGTCCCGGACAACAAGCGCGGCTGCCTGCAGGACAGCCACTGGTCCTTCGGCGGCATCGGCTACTTCCCCAGCTACGCCCTGGGCAGCGCCTACGGCGTCCAGATGCTTCATGAAATGGAAAAAACCGTGGATGTCCGCGGCACCGTTGCCAAAGGCGACCTGTCTCCCGTCACCGCCTGGCTCACCGAAAAGATCCATCAGTACGGCAGCCTGAAAAAGCCCGCCGACCTGCTGCCCGCTGCCATGGGCGGCCCGCTGGACGCGAAGGTTTATACGGATTATCTGAAGAAGAAATTCGGGGAACTCTATAAGCTGTAATGCAACATACCGGTATAACCAAAGGACGCTGAGTCATTGCAGCGTCCTTTTCCTTTCATCTTCGTTTATCCGATTACTTCATATCTCAGCCTGACGTATGAATCCTCCAGCTTTTCGCAATCGATCAGCTTTAAAACCCCCAGCTTGTCCAGTTCCTCCCTGGTGGTGATGGATTCACCGTCAATCAATGTGGAGGTAGTCTTTCCTCCGACCAGTACCGGTGCCACAACGATGTCCACATAGTCAAAGAGCTTCTCCCGCAGGAACAGTCCGTTCACGGTCCCGCCGCTTTGGATCGTAATTCTGTCGCACCCGTATTCCTCCTTCAGCTTCACCAGTGCCTTCTCCAGGCACAGTTCTTCCTGAAGGATAATCCCCAGGTTTTCCGCCTTCACCCTGAAGGCCGGATGATCCGGATTGGTGGTAATCAGTACAAACTGCTTTGACAACTCGCAGAAGAACCGGACTCCGTGCTCATTCAGATGGGAGTTGTCGATCAGCACAAAGGAAACCGGCGTCTTGGGCGGCATCTCTTTTTCATTCACGCCAAGCTTTGCCTGCACCCTGCCGGTATTCAGTGACCATAAATCCGTAGTCTGTTCTATTTCATAATACTGGTGAAGGCCTTCCTTAACGCCATCCATACAGGCATAATCCTGATCAACATCCAGTACGTCAGTTGCTCCCGTGCTTATTTTTCCGTCCACCGACACCAGCATAAACAGCGTTGTAATGGGTCTGTCCATACTCCCTGCCTCCCGTCCTTATTCTGGTAATACTATAAACGCTCCGTGCAGAAACTTCCCGTCTTTTTCTGTTCTGTTTTGTCGGCTTAACAGAATGATTATACCACAAAAAAAGGCGCTGCTTTCATGCAGCGCCCTTCATTATGCCTTCTCTCAGATCAGGTCGGCGATGTCGGGGTTCACGCCCTTGATGCAGACCTTCGCACCGGAAGCCGCTTCAGCGGAATCCGCGTGGGCCAGCAGCCACTTGTTGGCGGCGGTCATCAGCTCGTCTTCAGCGTTCTTCACGGTGAACTCGGGCTTGGCCAGGTTGGTTCCCTTCGGCAGGACAACGATGACCTTGAAGCCCTGGCCCTTCTTCGCGCTGCAGGGCGCGTAGTGCAGGGTCGTGGCATACACTTCAACCATGGTGCCGGCGGGGCACAGGTAAGCGACCACCTTGTCGCTGTCCAGGATGCCGTCCACCAGGTCTTCGCGCTTGGCCAGCAGCAGGATGAAATCTTCCGTGCCGACGTTCAGCTCGCTGTCCCGGTGATACTCCAGGCAGTTCATCTTGGTGTTATGGCCATTGCACCAGCCGATCTGAATGGGCATTCCGCCATAGGCGTTGTTCCGCAGATCCTTTTCGATGGCCAGCGCCTGCAGTTCGGGCTGCTCCGGCACATATTCCACGCCGTCCGGGCAGGGAGTGACCTTGTCCAGGGTCTCCAGCAGTTCCTTCAGGTCGTAGCCGGTCATCACCTGGCCGTAGTTCTGGAATGACGGGTCGCTTACGGGTAAGATCTTCATGTTCATTTCCTCCTCGTTATATAATTCAGAATTCAGAATTCAGAATTCAGAATGTTCTTCAGGATGACATTGGAAATTCACTCAATCATTATACATTATGACATCGGCACATTCACTAATCATAATTATGAATTATGAATTGTGAATTACTAAGAATTTCTGTTCCATCAGAAATTCTTAGTGAGGTCATACCTTTCGTAAAACTCCTTACGGTAGTCCAACAAGCTGTCATTCGCGATGGCTTCGCGGATTTCCTCCATCATGTGGATCAGGAACCGCAGGTTGTGGATGGAGGCCAGCCGTCCGCCGGTGATCTCCTTCGCGTTGAACAGGTGGCGGATATATGCCCTCGTGAAGTTCTGGCAGGCGTAGCAGTCGCACTGGTCGTCCAGGGGGCTGAAGTCATGGGCGTATTTCCCGTTCTTCACCACCACCCGGCCCTTGCTGGTCATCACGCTGCCGTTGCGGGCAATACGGGTGGCCAGCACGCAGTCGAACATATCCACGCCCCGGATCACCGCTTCAATGAAACAGTCCGGCGTGCCAACGCCCATCAGGTACCGGGGCTTGTTCTCCGGCATATACGGCCGGATCTCATCCAGCATCTCGTACATAATCGGTTTCGGTTCGCCCACGCTCAGGCCGCCGATGCCGTAGCCGATGAAGTCCATATCCGCCAGAGCTTTGGCGCTCTCAATCCGCAGGTCCTTGTAGAACGCGCCCTGCACAATGCCGAACAGCGCCTGGTCCTCCCGGGTGTGGTGCTGCTTGCACCTTTCCGCCCAGCGATGGGTAATCTCCATGTTCTTCTTCGCCGTTTCCCAGTCGCAGGGATAGGGAGAGCAGACGTCAAACGCCATGGCGATATCGGAACCCAGCGCCTGCTGGATATCCATGGATTCCTCCGGACCGATGAACTGCCGGGAGCCGTCCAGGTGGCTCTGGAAGGTTACGCCCTCTTCCTTGATTTTCCGGATTCCCGCCAGGGAGAACACCTGGAATCCGCCGCTGTCCGTCAGGATCGGGCCGTCCCAGCCCATGAACTTGTGCAGTCCGCCGGCTTCCTTCACCAGGGCTTCGCCCGGCCGCAGGTGCAGGTGGTAGGTGTTGGACAGCAGGATCTTCGTGCCGATCTCCTTCATTTCCCGGGGCGTCATTGCCTTCACGCAGGCGCTGGTGCCCACCGGCATATAGATCGGCGTGGGAATATCCCCGTGCGGCGTATGCAGCACGCCCAGCCGCGCGCCGGACTGCTTGCAGATATGCTTTACTTCGTAGCTAAAGGGTTTACTCAAATCATTACCTCTTTCAATTCATAATTCACAATTCATAATTGAATGCCTATGCCTGTTTGCGAATCATCCATACCTGACGAGAAGTGCCTGCGGAGGAGATTTCTCCACTCGCTGCGCTCGGTCGAAATGACAATCTGAACTTCAAGATCTTTTCCGGCAATTCACTAATCATAATTGTGAATTATGAAGATTCTTCCCTAGAAGATGTGGGTCAAGACACCTTCAAAGGGAT
>R26__coassemble_984_pt1 | contig 15192 bp, 18 predicted proteins | sample R26__metabat2_high_PE_047 | metagenome-assembled genome bin R26
CCGCCTACCAGGACTACGGCTGGGATCCGGTTGAGCTGAACTGAACACCGCCATATGAAAAGGAGAGCGGGGAATTCCCCCGTTCTCCTTTTATAATTCCATGGTAATCTGCGGATCGATCCAGCTTTCCTGCTTTGCCTCGTGCACCTGATCCCCCGGCTCCAGGTGCCCGATGAGCAGCGGGGATTCCGGATCGTGCGCCGCCAGGTTCTTCCGCACCGTGGCCGCGTCATAGTTGGCGTAGCAGTACCGGCACAGGTGGCCGCAGGTGTTGTACGCGCCGATGTCCCCGCCCAGGTAACAGGCGCATTCTTTCCGGGCCGGGGCGGTTTTCGGCACCTTCAGCCGCCGGCCGAGCGCCTGTTCATACATTGCCACAGTCATGCATCCGCTGCAGTCCGCGCCGAAGGGCGCCAACTCGTCCCCTTCCCCGCAAGGCCGGAGGGTCATGCCGTACTGCCCGGCGATCTCCACGAAGGCCTTGCCCAATTGGAGCCGCTGCTCCGCGGTCACAGGCCGGACCTCCGGAAAGTTCCGTTTCGTTTTCTCATACAAATCCACAAAGCTGATCACCGCTGTGCGGGTATAGCCCGACAGCGTTTGGGCCATGTATTCAAAGGCCCTGATATGCCGCTCCGCCGGATATTCCCCGCTGATGAACACCGGGTCATACCGCCAGCCCATGCGGTCCGGCCCCACGGTATCCGAAAGACGCCGGAAGCTGTCCAGCACCTCCCGCTTGTCCGGCACCCCGGGCTCAATTTCCTTCCCGTAGGGCGTGATCGTCACATACCAGAACTGCCCGTAAGGCCGGAGCAGGTCCATATGCGGCAGCATGGGCGCCGGGTTTTTCGTGCAGAAGCCGATCAGGTCCACCACCTCCGGCGAGAGCCGGTACCGGGTTACCGATCGGGGATTGTAGGGATTGCGGACCAGCACAAAGCCGGCTTTCAGCCGGTTCACAAACCAGTCGGTATAGAAGGCCGGAATATCCGTGCGCTGTCCTGTATTGATAATCATTGCGCCATTCTCCGTATGGCTTCCGCCGAGTCTCCGCTGATGAGGATGGACCGGTCCCGGATCTCCTCCGGAACACCTTCCTCTTCCAGGTTCAGGCAGGCATAGACTGCGTTTTTGTTCCGGTAGACCTCCTGCCAGAAGTTGTATTTGATAATTCCCGGGGTGTTGTACCCCACGCCGATTTCCAGGAAAACAACCCGGCTGTCCCGATGCCGCGTCAGCCAGGCCTCGTATTCCGCCGCAGCCGCCTGCCAGCCCTCGTCCTCCACGAACTTATCGTCCGAGCGCAGATTCATGGTCAGGGGCCGGCCGCAGTTGGGGCACTTCGGCAGCAGCTCCGCCGGCACGCTCCTTTTCGCCTCCGCGCCTTCCGGCAGGATCAGCTCGTTTTTCTCCCCGATCACGTACCCCTGGGCCAGGACCATCTTCCGGACCGTTTCCCCGTTGTCCCAGGTCCTTTGGCAGCAGGGCTTCGTGCACTGGAACAGGCCGTAATCCCCCTGGGTGTAGAACAGCCGTTTTTTCTCAAACCCGGCTTTCTGGAAACAGTGATCCACATTGGTGGTCAGCACAAAATAATCCTTTTCCTTCACCGCCCGCAGCAGGTCGCTGTAAACCGGCTTCGGCGCGTCCATATACCGGTTGATCCAGATATACCGGCTCCAGTAAGCCCAGAATTCCTCCGGCGTTTCGTAGGGATAGAACCCGCCGGAATACATGTCCCGGAAGCCGTATTCCCGGCCGAAATCGCCGAAGTATTTCTCAAACCGCTCCCCGGCGTACACAAACCCGGCGGCGGTGGACAATCCCGCGCCCGCGCCGATGATCACCGCGTCCGCCTGCTTTATTTTCTCCTTGAGCAGCAAGATCTTTTCATCCATGGTTTTTTCTCCTTCTCCGGTAAACAGCCCCGGCAGGAAGGCTCCGCCGGGGCTGTGCGTGAATCCGGTTTTACCGTGCGGACGGCCGCGCGACTTCCTTCCCATCCGCGGTTACGAACACGCCGTCCGCTCCCTGCGTCAGGGGATCCGCATGGCCGGTGATGGCCGCCGCGGCTGCCGCGTCATACCAGAATCCGTTCATGCCCAGGACTGCATCCTCCGGCAGGTCAAAGGTGTATCCCTCCGCGTTGGCTGCCGCTCCGCCGACAATGGCGTCAATCTCGTCCTTCGTATAGGGCGCGGCGGTCAGGGGATTCACAATGCCCTCCTGGTCAAAATAGGTCTTTCCGTAGAAAACGGTGCCCACACCGTTAATGTTCACGCCGTAAGCCCAGTTCTTCTGTCCGTTCATGTTTTTTGTCTCCTTTGGCTTTTACTGTCCGGCTTTTCCGCCGGCAGTCAAAGCATAGGGCAAAGCGGAAGGCAAAACAAGAACGCACTTTTTTATTACATAGTTACCTTTTGGTAACCGTCCCCGTCAGTCCAGCAGCTTCCGGTAGATCTCCAGGTCGCTGTTCTTAAACACGTTGAAGATTACCCGCCGGACGCTGCTTTCCTCCGCCAGGCATTCCTTCACCGTGTCCACGGCAATCTCTGCCGCCCGCTCCTGCGGAAAGCGGAATACGCCGGTGGAGATGCAGCAGAAGGCCACGGACCGCAGTCCCTTCTCCCCGGCCAGTTCCAGGCAGGACCGGTAGCAGGAGGCCAGCAGGCGTTCATCCTCCGCCGTAACCTCCTCCCCGACGATGGGGCCCACCGTGTGCAGCACGTATTTCGCCGGCAGGTTAAACCCGGGGGTGATCTTCGCCCGGCCCGCCGGTTCCTCTTCCTCCTGCGCCTGCATCAGCTCGTTGCAGGCCAGGCGCAGCTGCACGCCGCTCATGGTATGGATCATGTTGTCAATGCAGCCGTGGCAGGGCGAGAAGCAGCCCAGCAGCTGGCTGTTCGCGGCGTTGACGATGGCGTCGCACTTCAGGGTGGTAATGTCCCCCTGCCAGAGTACTAGCCTTCCGTCCCCTTTGCAGGCGGGCAGGCTGTCCCCGTCCGTGACGCCCTTTTCCGCCGTCATCTCCCGCAGGAAGGCGTCCTGCACCTTCAGGAATTCCTCCCCCGCGGGCATCGGCGGGCGGACGTTCATGAGGCTGCGCAGCAGCCGCCACTGGCGCTCCGCCGTATAGGGAAACACCGGATACTGGTACTGCGGCATTTCCTCCAGCAGGGCATGCAGCAGCCAGCGCCGTCTTTCGTTCTGGTTCATCCGCCTTCACGCACCTTCTGCTGGTATTCGGTTCCCCAGGCTTCCATGGCTTTGATAATCGGCCGCATGGTTTCCCCCAGGCTGCTCAGGGCGTACTCCACCCGGGGCGGCACTTCCGGATAGACCGTCCGGGTAATGATCCCGTCATGCTCCAGGGCCCGGAGATTATCCGTCAGCACCTTCTGGCTGATGCCCGGAATGGAGCGCAGCATTTCGTTGAACCGCCACGGACGGCCCATCAGGTTGCGCAGGATCAGCATTTTCCACTTGTTCCCGATCAGCTGCAGGGTGGTAGCCACCGGGCATTCCGGCAATTCCGCTTTCGTCAGCATCTGTACACCTCCGGAGAAAACCAATATCCGTTTGGGATTGTTACATTCATTTTAGCATGCGCCGGAAAAGGGGGCAAGCGCCCGAAAGTCGCGTTTTCTTTCCGTTTTTTCCTCCCCAAGCCTTTCAAAATGTGCTATAGTTCCTGTCTGAGAATAATCCTTGGCATGGAGTGACAGCATATGATTGGACTCGGAACGATCATCAACAGCGCGGCCATCATCCTCGGCGGACTGATCGGCCATTTTACGGGCAGGCTTCTGAAGCAGGAGCAGCAGCAGTCCCTGACCACGGTCTGCGGCGTCAGCACCCTGTTCATCGCCATCGCCGGCGCCATGCAGGGCATGCTCAGCATTGACGGCAGCACCCTGGTCAGCGGCAAATCCATGCTGGTGGTGCTCTGCCTGGCCATCGGCACCGTCATCGGGGAACTGATCGGCATTGAAGCGGGCTTTGAGCGCTTCGGCGAATGGCTGAAGCGGAAAACCGGCAACGACGGGGACAAGCAGTTTGTGAACGCCTTCGTCACCGCCTCCCTCACGGTCTGCATCGGCGCCATGGCCATTGTCGGCGCGATCCAGGACGGCCTTTCCGGAGACTATTCCACCCTGGCGGTCAAATCGGTCCTGGACTTTATTATCATCGCGGTCATGACCTCCTCCCTGGGCAAGGGCGCGGCCTTCTCCGCCATCCCAATCCTGCTTTTTGAGGGCGGCATCACCCTCCTGGCCAGGCTGGTGGCGCCCGTCATGACGCCCGTTGCCGCGGCTTATCTTTCCCTCATCGGTTCCGTGCTGATCTTCTGCGTCGGCGTGAACCTGGTCTGGGGCAAAAAGGTGCGGGTCGCCAACATGCTGCCGGCGGTGATCCTGGCGGTCATCGCAGCGTATATCCCCTGGAGCTTTTAAGCCTGCGGTAGCAGGCTTAAATTCAGAATTCAGAATTCAGAATTCAGAATGTTATTCCAAACAATCAGTACATACAGAAACCGGGATCTGCTTATAAGCAGTCCCGGTTTTGCTTTGCGGAGAACGAAAAGAACCGTCCCCCCGTTTTCCCCGCTCTGTTTCCAATTGCAGGTCATTCGGCCGGGAAGAGTTCCTGCTTTGCTTTCCAGACTTCATAGGCCTTTTCCCAGGTGTCCACGGCGTAGGGCCTCCGCTCGTCCCCGATCTCCTTCGCGAACTGCTCCGCGAATCGCAGGAAATAATAGACATGTTCCCGGGCGAAGGCCAGTTCCCGCAGGATCACCCGGCTCCAGATATTCGCTTCCCGGTACATCCGGGATTGTTTCACTGTGCCGATATAGGCGGCCTTGTCAAAAGGCACCTGCTGCTCCTCAATCCGGACCTGCCCGTCTTCCGCAATCTCCAGGACGGTATAGGGCACGCAGTCCGGCCGCCCGTCCAGCGGCAGACCACAGGAGCCGGGATTGATCATGTACACGCCCGCCTGCTCATCCTGCCAGGACCACTGGATATGGGAATGGCCGAAGATATAGATTCCTCTTTCAAGGCCGGACGCCGCCTCCAGGAATTCCGGATCCCGCTCCCGTTCATCCCGCATCCCCGCCAGGATCCGTTCCGGATCGGCCCCCGGCAGTTTGCTCCGTTCCGCCACGGTCACGGAATTCCAGGTATAGAACGCCCGGGTTCCGATAAAGTCCACGGAGGAATGGGCCATGTGCACCGGCACGCCGTGAACCTCAAAGTCCACCCGCTCCGGCTGGGCCAGGAGGTATTCCCGGTTTTCCGGGGAAAGATTCCGGAAGGCGTAATACGAAGCCTGCATCTGGCCGTCGGTCCACCCTGCCGGGTCTTTTCCCTGCAGGTTCTCCAGGTACTTTTCCTCGTTGCCCCGGATCACCGTCTTGTTTTCAAGCGCCCGGATCGTGTTCATGCACTCCTCCGGCCAGGGCCCGCTGATGCAGTAGTCCCCCGCGAACAGGAAGCGGGTGATTCCTTTTCTTCCGGCGTCTTCCAGCACCGTCCGCAGCGCGGGGCAGTTTCCGTGAACGTCCGCGATAATGGCGTATTTCATGTTTCCTCCGGTCATGTTTCTGATTGGTTTATTGTACCATAGGACAGGCGTACAGAAAAACCCCGCCCGCCGCCACCGGAAATCCACTCGTCTTTTCCGCAAATAACGCGCAATCTGACCGCAATCTGTGATATAATCATTCCACAGGATAAAAAATGAACAGGGAGGCTTGCATCTATGTGGTACAATCCGCCGGACGGCCAGAGACGGGAAAGTTTTCACTCCGGGAACTGCGCGGACGCGTATGACTTCCTGGGCGCGCATCCCGTGAAAGAGGACGGGGAGCTGAAATGGCATTTCTCTGTCTGGGCGCCCAACGCCCAGCGTGTCTCCCTTGTGGGCGGCTTCTGCGGCTGGGATCCGGAAGCCTATCCCATGGTCAAGCAGTATGACGGCATCTGGGAGCTGCGGCTGCCGGACGCCCTGTTCCGGCCGTCGAATAACACGCTCACGCCGGGGCAGAAAGAGCTGCTGCGCACCTATAAATACGATATCCTCTGCGCCAACGGGGAATGGCACATGCGGGCCGATCCCTACGGCTTTGAAATGGAACTGCGGCCCAGCAACGGCAGCAAGCTCCGGGACCTGTCCGGCTATGAATGGAACGACAGCGAATGGATGAAAGCCCGGAAGAAGGCGGATCCCTTCCGCCGGCCCATGAACATTTATGAAATGCACCTGGGCACCTGGCGCCGGGGAGAGGACGGCCACATCCTCAACTACGCGGAGATCGCGGACCAGCTGGTGCCCTACCTGCAGGACATGGGCTATACCCACGTGGAGTTCATGCCGGTGATGGAGCATCCCTTTGACGGCTCCTGGGGATACCAGGTGATCGGCTATTACGCCCCCACCTCCCGCTACGGCACCCCGGACCAGCTCCGGTACCTGGTGGACCGGCTGCACCAGGCGGGCATCGGGGTCATCCTGGACTGGGTTCCCGCCCACTTCCCCAAGGACGAGGCGGGCCTGCGCCTCTTTGACGGCACCCCCTGCTATGAGCACGCGGATTCCCGCCGGGCGGAAATGCCGCAGTGGGGTACGCTGCTGTTTGACTACGCCCGGGGCGAGTCGGCCAGTTTCCTCCTGTCCAACGCCCTTTTCTGGCTGAAGGAATACCACGCCGACGGCCTGCGTTGCGACGCGGTCAGCTGCATGCTCTACCTGGATTTCGGCAAGGAGCCCGGCCAGTGGGTGCCCAACGAGAACGGCGGGCACGAAAACCTGGACGCCATCCGCTTCCTGCAGAAATTCAATGAAACCATCCACAAGGAGTGCCCCGGCGCGGTCACCGTGGCGGAGGAATCCACCGCCTTCCCCCGGGTCACCCATCCCATCGCCGAAGGCGGCCTGGGCTTCAGCTTCAAATGGAACATGGGCTGGATGAACGACATCCTGTCCTATATCGATATGGATCCCATCTACCGGCAGTACCATCATGACAAGATCACCTTCTCCATGATGTACGCCTTCAGCGAAAACTATGTGCTGCCCTTCTCCCATGACGAAGTGGTCCACTGCAAGCGCTCCATGATCGACAAGCAGCCCGGGGATCTGTGGCAGAAGTTCGCCGGATTGCGCGCCCTTTACGGGTATTACATGGTGCACCCCGGCAAAAAGCTGCTCTTCATGGGCGGCGAGTTCGGCCAGTTTGCGGAGTGGCGGGACTATGAGCAGCTGGACTGGTTCCTGCTGAACTACGAGCGGCACCCGGACCTGCTGGAATACGTGAAAGCCCTGAATCATCTCTACACCACTGAGCCCGCCCTGCACCGGATTGACGACAGCTGGTACGGCTTCAAGTGGCTCAACGTGAACGACAAGGAGCGCAGCGCCGCGGCGGTCATGCGCCTGGACGAGGACAAGAACGCCATCGTCTGCGCGGTGAACTTCACGCCCCAGCCCTATCTCAATTACCGCGTCGGCCTGCCCTTTGACTGCGAGCTGACGGAAATCCTCAATTCCGACCGGGCGGAGTTCGGCGGCAGCAACCTCTATAACGGCACCGTCCGCAAAGCGGAGGAAATCCCCCAGGAAGAGCATCCCTTCTCCTGCGAAATTGTCCTCCCGCCCCTGGCCGCGGTGTTCTTCAAGGTCACCCGCAAAGCGGATGACCAGGCAGAAGAGAAAAAGTAAGAGGCAGAAAAAGCCAAACACCCATAACGCAACGCGGGAATGTGACAGAGGGACAGACCAAGCTGTCACGGCCAAAGGCTGTGTACAGTTGGTCTGTCCCTGCTGTCACGTTCCCGTTTCTGCTCTCCGATGTATCAACGTTGTCATCCCGCCGCAGGCGGAATAATTATTCATTATTCATTGTTAATTGATCTAACGCTTTTTCCCAGTACTTCTCCGGCACGTTCCGCCAGTTTTCAACGCCGGTTTCCTGCCTGCACAGTTCCACCGCCCGGCTCAGCGCGCCCACATGCGTCACGGTGCCGCCCAGCAGCACCTGCTTTGTCACCCGGTACCAGCAGGGCGCCTTCTCCAGCAGGCCTTCCTCCTCCATTTCCCGGATGGCCTTTCCCCGGTCATAGGGCAGGGTGATCAGGTTCTCCTCCCATTGCCCGTCTTTGCCGCAAAGCATCATAAACTGGGTCTGTCCGCCGCAGCGCAGGGCCACGCCCACCGCGCCGGGGTTGATCACCCGGTGCCCGTTCCGGCTGTAGACGCTCTGGATATGGAAGTGTCCGCAGACCGTCAGTTCCGTTTCCAGCCCGGCGGTCAGCTCATCGATGTACGGATAGTCCTCCCGCATGCTCTGGTTCACCTTCCGCGGGGATCCGTGGCAGATCACAAACGGCGGCAGGCCGGGATAGACCATGGTTTTCGCGATGGGCATTTCTTCAAACCACCGGATCTGTTTTTCCTCCAGCCGGTCATAAACGTATTTCAGGATGCCGGTGCTGCTGCTTCCGCTCTCCCAGACCCAGTCCGGGTTTGCGCCCTTCAGCCGGTCAATCCAGTAGTTCTCCTTGTTTCCCCGGATAAAGGTGCAGGGAGCTTCCTTCCGGAGCGTCTCCAGCAGCTCCAGGGTCTTTTCCGGATACGCCATTTCCCCCAGGTAATCCCCCAGAAACAGGTATTCCTCCGCGCCCTGCCTGCGGGCTTCGGCCACACAGGTTTCCAGGGCGGCACGGTTACCGTGGATATCCGCCATGACCGCAATCCGCACTGCTTTCTCCTCCGCCGCTTGGTTTGTCTTCTATTTTCCCGATGTATACAGGGAAAGTCAAGCAGAAGAACGGAGCGTATACCTCCTGCCTCACTCTGGCTTGATCTTCCGCCCGGAATCAGCTATAACATAAGTGTCATTCCAAATCACAAGGAGATCAGAATATGTGCGGTGTATGCGAAAGAATCCAGATGACCCGGGAAGGCCGGAATCCTTATTTTGTCAAAGAACTGGAAACCGGTTATGTGGTCATCGGGGATTTCCAGCATTTTAAAGGCTATACCCTGTTTATCTATAAGGAGCACGTTGTGGAGCTCTTCGACCTGGCCCCGGCTGTCCGGGCAAAGCACCTGGAGGAAATGACCCTGGTGGCCAAAGCGGTCCGTGACGCCTTTGGTGCCGGGAAAATGAACTATGAGTGTCTGGGCAACGGCACCGGCGGCGCCCATATCCACTGGCATCTGTTCCCCCGCCGCGCCGGAGACCTGGGAGACTACGGCAACAACGGCAAAGGCCCCGCCTGGTGGTATCCGAGGGAGAAGATGTACGACGATTCCACCCGGCCGGACGAGCAGGAGCTGGAAGAGATGAAACAAAAGCTCCTGAAGGCTCTGGACGCGCTGCTGGCATAAGAAAACAAAACGCAAGAACGGAGGGAACCATCCCTCCGTTCTCCATATCACACCAGGCGAAAACTCACTGCCCGGTCAGCGCCATAATCTCCGGGCTCTGATATACGCGGACATAGTCCACTTCAAGTTTTGCCGGGAGGCATTTCTTGTCTGTCCCTTCGCGGCCGCCCCAGGATCCGCCCCAGGCAAGATTCATCAGCAGATGCATGCGCTGGTCAAACGGCCATACGTTTGAAACCTGCTCTCCTTCCGCCGTTTCCGGCTTTTCATATGTATGCGTCTCTTCTCCGTCGATGGTAAAGATGATCCGGTCCGGCAGCCATTCTAGTCCGTAGATATGGAATTCTTCCCTCGCCCCGGGAACAAGCGTGCTCCGGCTGATTGCTGAACCTCCGTTCGTTTTCTTTGTGTGGATGCTCTGTACAACCACGTCGGGATCATATCCCACATGTTCCATAATGTCGATTTCCCCGGAAGCCGGCCAGTCTCCGTAAACCCGGTCGGTCGGCAGCATCCAGATCGCAGGCCAGGTTCCTCTGCCGGACGGCAGTTTTGCGCGGGCCTCAATTTTGCAGTACAGCCAGTCGCCCAGGTTTTGGGTCAGCATCCGGGCGGAAGTATAATAGCTGCTGTATTCTTTCTTTTCTTCTCTCAGTTCAATGGTAAGGATTCCGTCTTCAACGGCTGCGTTTCCTTCAGCCATGTAGTATTGCTGTTCGCCGTTTCCCCAGCCGTTTCCGCCGGTGTTATAGGTCCAGCGGGCAGGATCCGGCAGTCCGTCGGTATCAAACTCGTCCGCCCAGACCAGTTCATAGTTCAGGCTGCTGAGATCATACTCCTGACCGGCGGATTCAGCGGCGGAAGGCAGCGCCGGAACACACAGAATCAGGATCGACAAAAGAACAGGGATCCATTTGAATTGATATTTGAATTGCATGTGTATTCTCCTTTGTAAATCATATATACACAAAAGTTTTTCCTGATAAGGTGATTATAGCATTCTGCAGCCTGTGCGGGCAAGAACGAAAGGAACCGTCCGTTCTCATTTTCCCTCTTGACAATTATATCGGCGGTCGATATAATAGCATCACGATATATCGAGTCCCGATATATCGAGCAACGAGCGAGGTGATCAAATGGCAGACAGTTTAGCTTTGACAGAAGCGACTTACTATATTCTTTTGTCCCTGGTCAGCCCGCGGCACGGATACGGCATTATGCAGCTGACAGAAGAACTGTCCGGCGGCCGGGTCCGTCTGGCGGCCGGGACTCTGTACGGCGCCCTGAACGCGCTTTGCGCCAAGGGCTGGATCATCCAGCTTCCCGCTGAGGATGACAGCCGAAGGAAGGAATACAAACTGACGGCCACAGGGCTGAAGGTGCTGAACAAAGAGGTGGCCAGGCTGCGGGAACTGGCGGACAATGGGGAGAAAATCCTGAGGGGAGAATGAAAACATGGCAAGCAGAAGAACAATTTATAAATGGTTCTGGGTCTGGGACTTTGAGAAGGAAGAGGAATGGCTGAACGAAATGGCCATGAACGGCTGGGTGCTGGAAAGCGTCGGCTTCTGCTCCTACCACTTTATCCGCTGCGAGCCCGGGGAATACAGCGTGCGCCTGGAGATGCATCCCTATGATGAATCCTATGTTTCCTTCATGGAGGAAACCGGCGCGGAGTATGTCGGCCGGATGATGATGTGGATTTACTTCCGCAAAAAAACAGCGGACGGCCCCTTTGACCTATTCTCGGATATTGATTCCAGGATCAGCCACCTGGACAAGATCGGCAAATTCCTGACCATTGTCGGCGGAGCCAACCTGGCGATCGGCCTCTTCAATTCTTTCAGTCCTTCCCGCCTGGGCTGGGTCAACCTGCTTTGCGCCACATTTCTGATGTACGCCCTGGGCAGGATCCACGGGAAGAAGGAATCCCTGGAAAAAGAACGGCTGCTGCATGAATAACAAGGAAACGGAGAACAATACCATGAATCAGAAGGCACTGAACACCCTCATCAATATTGCCGGGATCGGCCTGGGTGCAACCGGGCTGGTCTTTCTCCTGCTCTCCGTTTTTGCCGGGAAGAGCACCCTGAACTGGGGCCTGCTCTGCGTGGCGCTTGGAAGCGTGTTGTTCTTCGTCCGGCTGTACCTGAACAGGAAAGCACAATAACCGGTCTGTTCTTTCAGGAGAACGACAGGAACTGACAAAGGAGTGCGCAGAGATGAACAGCAAAAACAGGATTTGCTTTGGGTGATCATTATGATGATTACGGCAATGGTGGCCGTCCTGCTGGCCGGCTCAGCGCTCTTTGATTTCACTCTGCCCGATACCCTGATGAGGATCATCGGGGGAATCGGACTGATCGCGCTTCCTTTCGCAGCCCTGCTCACCGTAAAGAAAGCCAAAGCTGGCAAATAAGCAAAACACCGGCTGCCCGTTCCGGGCATGACCGGTGTTTTTCGTAAGAACGGAGGAAACCGTCCCTCCGTTCTTTTGGTCATTCAAATTACCCGTGTTGACTCCATTTTTGATACGATTCCCTGTATCGATCCTTTGCTCTTTCTAATCTGTCCTGCAATTTCACAGAATCAATCGTATCGGTTTCCTGATCATATGCGAAATCCATGGCATAAGTTCACGCAACGTTCATCTTTGTTTTAAGCTATTTTTAAGGAATCCATGCTATTATAATCACATGATATCGAGCAGCGAAAGCGTAAGACCGGATATCGAAATCATTGATGGAGGATATTCCTTATGAAAAAAATCATCTCAATGGTTCTTGCTCTTTCGCTCCTCTGTACTGTCGGCGCTGCTTTTGCCGAAGCCCCTGGCGGGCGCGGTGGCAATGGCGGTCCCGGTGGTGGACAAGGCGGTATGCGCGGTGGTAACGGTGGTGGTACGGATAAATCCAGCGATTCCGAGCTTCAGTCTATGATCGCCGAGGTCGCGCCAAAGTTTCAGCTGCTGACTTATGAAGACGCAGAAACCGGTACCAGTCTGCAGTATCAGTTGTTTATCCCAGAGAATTATGATGAAACCCAAAGCTATCCCATGATCCAGTTTATTCCTGATTCAAGCGCTGTCGGGCGCGGTACAGATTATGTGTTGACCCAGGGATGGGGCGGGCTGATCTGGGCAACAGAGGAAGAGCAGGCTAAGCATCCCGCTTTTGTAGTCGTACCTGTCTTTACGGAAACTGTTGTGGATGACAATTTCAATCATTCCAGCCAAATCGATGTGGCTATGCGCCTGCTTCAGTCATTGACGGAGACCTACCCCATTGACACGGACAGGATTTATACAACCGGCCAGTCCATGGGTGGTATGACTTCATTTCATCTGAGTATTGCGTATCCTGACTTTTTCGCCGCCTATCTGTTTGTCGGGAGCCAGTGGGACACGAGTCTGCTGAACGGCCTGGAGGATGAAAACTTCTTCTATATCGTTTCCGCAGGTGATCCCAAGGCCTCCGCCGGTCAGGCCGAACTGCTCGCCCTGTTCGATGCGGATGGCGCTGCGTACAGTCATAAAGAATGGAGCGCACAGGATGACGCTGACACACAGAATGCCGCAGTGGCCGCCATGCTGGCGGAGGACTGTCAGGAAAACTTCGTGACATTCACGCTGGGGACGACGCTTGCGGAAGGCCAGACCGCCGGAAGCGGCGCTGGTGAGCATATGACCTCTCTCGATTACGCATATAAGCTGGAAGCTGTCCGCGACTGGCTGTTCCAGCAGACGAAATAAGGAGAATGGATTCCATGAAGAAGTTTCTTGCCTGCATGATGGCGTTTGCGTTGATGCTTTCCTGCGTTTCCTGCTTCGCGGAAGGTGAAAGTGTTCCCGCAAAGATCGATATGACCAAGTGGCAGTATGAAGCCGCAGATGACGTATATTGGCAGGTAGGCTTGTCCTACGCAGCCACCCCGGCCGACAGCAGCTATGAGACCATGGGCATCTTCGTGCCCGGCGCTTACTTTACCGGAACGGACAATGGCGACGGAACCTATACCTGCACCGTGAATGAATCCGGTACCGTCGGTCAGTATACCGCCGTAACAGCCCCGCTGATCATTCCGGTCAATACCCCCGGTTACTCCGCCATGGCCGCGCCTACCGGCTATTCCAGTTCCATGGGATATGGCAGCATTTCGGACTATACCAGTGAAGGCATCATTGTACTCTTTGCCGGTACCCGGGGCCGTGACGCGGGCGCTCCCGCCGGTGTGACAGATTTCAAGGCGGCGATCCGGTATGCCCGCTACAACAAAGATCTGCTGCCAGGTGATATGGACAGTATCTTTTCCCTCGGCATGAGCGGCGGCGGCGCACAGAGTGCCCTGATCGGCGCATCCGGCAACAGTGATCTGTACACGCCCTATCTGGCTGCCATCGGCGCGGTCATGACGGAAAGTGACGCGGTGAAGGGCAGCATGTGCTGGTGTCCCATCACCAATCTGGATATCGCGGATGAAGCCTATGAATGGAACATGGGCAATACCCGTTCCGGCCTCAGTGAGGAGGAACATGCCTTTTCTGACGGCATGGCCCTGGCTTTCGCCGAGTACATCAACGGCCTGGGCCTGACGGATGAAAACGGCACCGCCTTGGTGCTGGCGGAAAGTGAGGAGGGCATCTGGCAGAGCGGCACCTACTACGACTATGTGAAGGATGTTATTGAGACGTCCCTTGAGCGTTTTCTGAGTGATACGGAGTTCCCATATACTGCTACTTCTTCCGGCGGATTCGGCGGACGTGGCGGCAGGGGCGGTATGCGCGGCGGCAACTTCGGCGGCACAGAGGGCGGCTTTGCGGGTCCCGGCAACGGCGAAATACCCGATTTCGGGAATGGGAAAAAGCCCGACTTTGCGAATGGTGAAATGCCTGATTTCGGCGGCGAGAACGCCGAACAGGAAACCGCCTATGAGGAAATGGATGGCATCACACGCACCGAAAGCACATCTTCCGCGCTGTCTCTGAGTGGCACGTATGAGACGAAACAGGATTATATTGCTGCTCTGAATGCCAATGGAGAATGGGTTGCCTGGGATGAAGAAACCAACACAGTGACGATCACCAGCGTCGCCGCCTTCACCCAGGCGCTGAAGAACGCCTCCAAGGGCATTGCTGCCTTTGACCAGCTGGATCGCGGGCAGGGTGAGAATACGCTGTTCGGTTATGGCGACGGCAATGGTGCGCACTTTGACGCGATCCTGGCCGAGCTCGTGCAGGGCAGCGAATACGAAGCGGCCTTTGCGGAGGATCTGGCGAAGCAGGACGCGCTGGGCAATACGGTGGATGTGCGTCTGAACATGTACAATCCCATGTACTATCTGTCTCCCGCTTACGAAGGATATCAGACCAGTGAACCCGCGACCTACTGGCGCATCCGCACCGGCATCAATCAGGGAGACACCGCTCTGTGCACGGAGATCGACCTGGCGCTGGCAGCTGAAGCCTATGCGGAAGGGACGCAGGTGGACTTCGAGACAGTCTGGGGTCAGGGACACACCGAGGCTGAGCGCTCTGGTTCCTCTACTGCTAATTTCATCGCCTGGGTGCAGGACTGCATGAAATAAGTCAATCACAAGAGGCCTGTGCGGCCCACGAAAAAAACCACCCGCTAAGGGTGGGTTTTTCCGTGTGGTCTGTACTGGACTCGAACCAGTGTTCCGCAACCTCAATCGGCGCGACTGTCCACTGGACAGATCGCTTGTTTCGGTTGAGAAAGCCGCCGACGAGATTTCCGCCACTGGCGGTCCTCGGCGGCTTTCCCCCGTCGATGTTTCACA
>R26__coassemble_996_pt1 | contig 15097 bp, 9 predicted proteins | sample R26__metabat2_high_PE_047 | metagenome-assembled genome bin R26
TTGAGAGAGGAGCTGGAGAAGAATGATTATTGCACTGAAAAGAGATATCCGGCAGGAGGAAAAGGATCATCTGATTTCCTGGCTGGAAAGCTACGGCGTAAGGACCCATGTTTCCGAGGGTGAATACCAGACAGTCATTGGCCTGGTGGGCGATACCACCCGGATTGATACCGACCTGATCAGCGGGCTGGATATTGTCCAGAGCGTGACCCGGATTTCCGAACCCTTCAAGAAGGCCAACCGGAAGTTCCATCCGGACGATACTGTAGTCCAGGTGACAGATCAGGTTGCCTTCGGCGGCGGTCATTTCCAGATCATCGCCGGCCCCTGCTCCGTGGAGACAGAGGACCAGGTGGAGACCATTGCCAAGGCCGTGAAGGAAAGCGGCGCGGGTATGCTCCGGGGCGGCGCGTTCAAACCCCGGACCTCTCCCTATGACTTCCAGGGCCTTCACGGAGAAGGCATCCGGATCCTGCTGGAGGTCAAAAAGCGCACCGGCATGCCGATCATTACCGAAATCATGGACATCGGCCATCTGCCGCTGTTTGAACAGGTGGACGTGATCCAGGTCGGCGCCCGGAACATGCAGAACTTTGAGCTGCTGAAGGAACTGGGCAGGATCAACAAGCCGATCCTGCTCAAGCGCGGCCTGGCAAACAACATCAAGGAGCTGCTGATGAGCGCCGAATACATCATGGCCGGCGGCAACGAGCAGATCATCCTGTGCGAGCGCGGCGTGCGCACCTTTGAAACCTATACCCGGAATACCCTGGACCTGTCCGCGGTGGCGGTGCTGCATGAACTGAGCCACCTGCCGGTGGTGGTGGACCCGAGCCACGCGACGGGCGCGGCCCGGTACGTGAAGCCCATGGCCATGGCCGCGGCAGCCTGCGGGGCGGACGGCCTGATGATTGAAGTGCACAACGATCCGAAACACGCCCTGTGCGACGGCCCCCAGAGCCTGACGCCGGAACAGTTTGACGATGTGGCCAAAGCGGTTGCGAAAATCCGCGCGGCGCTGGTATAAAGCGTTTCCGGAGGAGAACAGAGATGGAAAGCAAGACAATCGGCGTAGTCGGCCTGGGCCTGATGGGCGCTTCCCTGTGCAAGGCGCTGGGCGCGCAGGGACATAAAATCCTGGGGAAAGACACAGATGAGCATGTACTGAAATACGCGCTGCTGACCGGAACGATCCAGGGTGAGCTGACGGAAGACAATGTTCCGGAATGCGATTACCTGTTCCTGGCGGTTTATCCGGGTGCGGCGGTGGAAACCCTGAAGCAGCTGGCGCCCAAGGTCCGGAAGGACGCCGTGGTAAGCGACCTGTGCGGCGTGAAGAAAGCGGTATGCGAGCCCTGCTTCGCACTGGCGGAGGAATACGGCTTCACCTTTATCGGCGGACACCCGATGGCCGGAAAACAGTTTTCCGGCATCAAGTACGCGGACGGAAACCTGTTCCAGAACGCGACCATGATTCTGGTGCCCCGGAAAAGGGAGGACCTGTTCCTGGTCAGCCAGCTGAGCGAGCTGCTGAAGGAAACTGGCTTCAAGTCTGTGACCGTAACCACGGCGGAAAAGCATGACGAGATGATTGCCTTCACCTCCCAGCTGGCCCATGTGGTATCGAACGCTTACATCAAATCCCCCACGGCGGCAGAGCACCTGTCCTTTTCGGCGGGAAGCTACCGGGACCTGACCCGGGTGGCCAAGCTGAATGAAACGATGTGGACGGAGCTGTTCCTGGACAACGCGGAACACCTGGGATTTGAACTGGACTGCCTGATCAAAGCCCTGCAGGAATACCGCGACGCGATTGCCGCCGGAGACGCGAAGACGCTGAAGCAGCTCCTGAAGGACGGCCGTGAACGCAAGGAAGCGATTGACACGGAATGGAAGGACAAGTGACACCCGATCAATCCCGGAAAGGATGACTGGAATGAATATTGAGGAACTGAGAGCGGAAATAGACCGGATCGACAGCGACATTATCCGTCTGTACGGGGAACGGCTGGAGACAACAAGCCAGATCGGCCGATACAAGCAGGAGCACAACCTGCCGGTGACGGATCCTGCCCGGGAACGGGAAGTGCTGAACAAGGTCGGCGCGGAAGCCGGAGAAAAGAACGAGAACGGCGTCCGGGCCCTGTTCGGTTTCCTGATGGCCCAGAGCCGGACCAACCAGATGCTGGAACGGAAGGAAACGAGCGAGCTGGGACAGCTGATCCGCAGGAGCCTGAAGGAAACGCCGGAGCTGTTCCCGGAAAAGGCGACGGTTGCCTGCCAGGGCGTGGAAGGCGCTTATTCCCAACAGGCCTGCGAAAAGATTTTCCGTTCTCCGTCCATCATGTACTGCAGGACCTTTGAAAATGTGTTTTCCGCCATTGAAAGCGGACTGTGCCGGTACGGCATCCTGCCGATTGAAAACAGCCTGGCCGGATCCGTGAACAGCGTGTATGATCAGCTGATCAGCCGGAAATGCTATATTGTGCGTTCCGCCCGGGTGAAGATTGACCATACGCTGCTGGTGAAGCCCGGCACAAAGGCGGAGGATATCCGGGAGGTCTGGTCCCATGAGCAGGCGATCCAGCAATGCTCCAATTTCCTGACTGAAAACAAGCAGTGGAAGGTGAACATCAGTACCAACACCGCGGCGGCGGCCCAGATGGTGGCGGAGAGCGGCCGGAATGACGTGGCGGCGATCTCATCTGCGCACTGCGCGCCGCTGTACGGCCTGGAAATCCTGAAGACCGACATCCAGAACAACGGCAATAACCATACCCGGTTCATCTGCATTTCCCGGCAGCCGGAGATTTATCCCGGCGCGGACCGGACCAGCCTGATGCTGGCCCTGCCCAACCGGCCCGGCGCCCTGTACCAGCTGCTCGGCCGCTTCTATGCCCAGGGCATCAACCTGACCAAGCTGGAAAGCCGTCCGGTGCCGGGCAAGGATTTTGAATTCATGTTCTGCTTCGATATTGACGCATCCGTTTATTCACCGGCCTTTGCCCGGCTGATTGAGGAACTGGACGTGACGCTGGAAAAATGCGCCTACCTGGGAAGCTATTCTGAATTAGCATGAAATGCTAATTCAATGCAGAATTCAGAATGCAGAATGCAGAATTATCCGGCGAGACTTCCTGAACGAGTTAAGGAATCCGTATGATACATAATCTACAAACAACCCCTTTTCCGAAAGGGGTTGTTTGTGTATACTGATACAAAAGAAAGGAAGTGCAGAGAATGGAAATGAAGGATTACGGATTTTACAGAGGCGTGAACCTGGGCGGATGGTTCTCCCAGTGTGATTATTCCAAAGAACGGCTGGATCACTTTATTGAGGAAAAGGATATGGATGTGATTGCCGGCTGGGGACTGGATCATGTGCGGCTTCCCATGGACTATAACGTGCTGGAAACGGCGGATGGCGAGCTGAGCGAAGAAGGCTTCGGCCGGATCGCCCGGGCGGTGGAATGGTGCCTGAAACGCGGCCTGAAGGTGGTGCTGGATCTGCACAAGACCGTGGGCTACTCCTTCGATATCGGCTACAAAGAAAGCGGCTTTTTCGGAAGCGCGGAATACCAGGAACGGTTCTACCGGCTGTGGGAAGGCCTGGCAGCCCGCTTCAATGATCCGGAGAATATCGCCTTTGAGCTGCTGAACGAGGTGACGGACGCTTCCGTGATCGATGAGTGGAACCGGATCGCGGCAGAATGCATCCGCCGGATCCGGGCGATCGCGCCGGACAGCCTGATCCTGGTGGGCAGCTACTGGAACAACAGCCCGGACGCGGTAAAGGACCTGGATCTGCCGGCAGATGACCGGGTGGTTTACAACTTCCACTGCTACGATCCGCTGGACTTCACCCACCAGGGAGCCACCTGGATTCCCGACCCGGCGTTCGACATCAACAGGCGGGTGGCCTTTGAGGAGGCGGATATCACCCCGGAATACTTTGAACAGCGGTTCGCTTCCGCCATTGAGACGGCAAAGGCCCGCGGCGCGGCCCTGTACTGCGGCGAATACGGCGTGATTGACCGGGCAACCCCGGAAGATACCGTCAAGTGGTTCCGGACCATCAACGAAGTGCTGGAGAAGCACGGGATTGCGCGTGCGGCCTGGTCCTACCGGCATATGGACTTCGGCCTGAGCGACGCACGGCTGGACGGCGTCCGGGACGAGCTGATCAAATACCTGTAAGATATACAGAAAAACACCCTTCGGGAACCGTTTCCCGAAGGGTGCTTGCTTTATGCCTGAATCAGAACCGGATAGTGTTGATCCCGATTTTATCATCCCGGACCCGGTTGACTTCTCCGTCCAGCACCCGGACGAACATCTCGCAGGTGGCTCCGACGATGAGCCCGATGACATGGCCGGCGTGCACCTTGTTATCCTGTCCGGCCAGGGTGGTATGCAGGTGCGGGTACACTTCCCCGTTCATGGTTGTTACGCTGCCGGAAAGGCCGGCGATTTCCATAATGCCTTCCAGGTCTTCCCGGTGATAGACCTGCTCCTGCAGATCGTATACGCCGATGACCGCCTGACGGACGGCTCCGATGGCGTCCACCTGCGCAAGGCGGATGTTTTCAGCCCTGCACAGGACCTTCAGCTGCTCGACAATTTCTTCTCCTACGTCCATACGCACAAGGTAAGTGTTCCCGTATTTCCTGTAGTCCATTCGTTTCCTCCTGATATTTTGTTGTACCTCTGAAAGCACACCGTATATTCTACGTATAAGATTCGGCTTTTCTTCCCGGTTTTCCTCCGTTCAGGAACAAAAAACCGCGGCTTTATGCCGCGGTTATACTGACATCTGAATTATTTGACCTGCCAGGAGTAGAGCTTCATTTCTCCGTCGGTAATCAGGTACAGATCGTGTACGCCTTCCGCCTGGATCGGGGCACGGAAGACCGCGGGCTTGACGTCGCCCGGGAGCTCGATGCGCAGCTGAGATACCACGGGGCCTTCCGGAGTGTCCAGCACGGCGTAGAGCGTGCAGTCCGTCGGAGCCATGGCGGTGACCAGCAGGGTGGACGCGCCGGTTCCGAAATCCACTCCGGAGACCTGCAGCCAGCTGCCGGGGATGCCGGTAATCCAGGACTGGCCGTTGGCGCCTTCCACGGTGACGCCTGCCTGACGGGACATGGTGGCGGCGGAAACAATGCGAAAGGGGTTCAGCGGTTTTACCTGATCCAGGCCTTTCATGGTGCCCTTTACCTGTTTCGGCAGGCCGTCCTCACCAAAGAAGATTTTGTCCGCCTGCGGGCTGCGGTAATTGCCGAAGATGCCCATGGCTTTTTCCACGGGACGGTTATGGTAGAACAGGTACCATTCGCCGTTCAGGCTGGCGATGGAATGGTGGTTGTTGCCGTACATGCCGAAGAAGCGGCCTTCGTTGGGGAACAGCTCTCCCATGTAGGTATAGGGCCCCAGGGGATTGTCAGAGATCATATACTGGATGGCGCCGTCTGTCAGCTTCAGGCTGTTTCCCTGGGTCTGGAAATTGGAACAGTAGGAGTAAACATACTTGTCCCCGATTTTGTTGATGCCGGAATCCTCAAAGAGCCACGGCACATCCAGACGGACGGGATCGCCGGCCAGGCTGATCATATCCTCACCGAGCCGGACAATGCGGGCGGTGCCGGGCGCCGCCTGCTTTCCCTGCGGGATGCCGCCGCCGAAGGCGAGATAGCCGGTGCCGTCATCGTCCACAAACACGGCGGGATCAAAAAGCCAGGTTACGTCGGCACAGTTTTTGACGCCGCGGGTGATCAGCAGGCTGCCCCGTTCATCCTGCCAGGGACCGACAGGACTGTCGGAAGAGAGCACGCCGATGCCGTTGCCGCCGTTGCAGAAATACAGGAAGAACTTTTCCTGGCCGTCAATGGTTTTATGGGCGGCACAGGGTGCCCAGGAATTGTTTGCCCATTTGGCAATCCCGCCGGGACCGGCTACGCGGATGCGGCCGTGATCGGTCCAGTTCACCATATCGTCTGAAGAAATGCAGTTGATGGTCCGGATCTGGCCGTAGGAGTTCTCCCTTACCTTTCCGGCCGAGTCATATTCGACGATGTCATCGGTCATGTAAACGTACAGCCGGCCGTCATATTCCATGACGCCGGGATCCGCTCCGAACCGCTGGGTGTACAGCGGATTGTTTTCTCCGGCTTTTTTATAGGACTCCTGCAGGACAACCGGTACGGTGTTCATAGGCACATTTTCTCCTTTGGCACAGGTAAAAAGAATGAGGGCTGACAAGAGAAGGGCCGCCCAACGGACCGGAGATTTCCGGACGCGGGCGGCATTGATTGCGTTATTCATCATTTTTCGTAAGGACGGATGGTGTCGATGGTTCCGTCTTCATGAATGGTCAGTTCAGTATACTTGACGCAGCGGCGGTGGTTGATGCCGTTGGACAGCTCGCAGTCGTGATAGAACAGATACCACTTGCCCTGGTATTCAACGATGGAATGATGCGTGGTCCAGCCCAGAACCGGCTCCATGATTCTTCCCTTGTAGGTGAAGGGGCCGTCAGGACGGTCGCCTTCGGCATATACCAGGTAATGGGTGGTACCGGTGGAGTAGGAGAGGTAATACTTTCCGTTGAACTTGTGCATCCAGGGGCCTTCGAAATAGCGGCGATCCTCGTCACCGGCGGTGAGAGGCTTGCCGTTTTCGTCCAGGATCTGCAGCTGCTTCGGCTCGGTCTTGAAGTGCTTCATGTCCGCGTCCAGTTCCGCGAAGATCGGTCCGAGGGCGGGTTCGTCGCCCTCCGGACGGTGCTCATCGGGATTGAAGCTGCCGCTCTGCCACATTTCCAGCTGGCCACCCCACAGGCCGCCGTTGTACATGTAGGCACGTCCGTCATCGTCCACGAGCACGGCCGGGTCGATGCTGTAGCTGCCGGGAATATAGTTGTCTTCAGGAGTGAAGGGACCGGCGGGATCGTCGGAAACCGCAACACCGATGCGGAAAATGCCGTCCTTGTCCCGGGCGGGGAAGTAGAGATAGTACTTTCCATCCTTAAAAGCGGCGTCGGGAGCCCACATCTGCTTGCTGACCCACGGAACATCCTTCATGTGCAGGGCGCAGCCGTTATCCACACAGGGAGCGTCCAGGCTGTCCATGGACAGGATGTGGTAGTCTTCCATACGGTACTCATCGCCATCGTCATTATCCTCACCGTCGTGGGGAATATCATGGGAAGGATAGACATAGATTTTGCCGTTGAAAACGTGGGCGGAAGGATCCGCGGTAAAGATATGGGAGACCAGAGGCCGGCGCTGTTCACTCATGAAGAAGCACTCCTTTTGCGGTTTTGATGCGGTTATTATATAACAAACCCCCGGGAAAAGAAAGCAGTACGGACAAATTTGTTCGCAAAAGATGGACAATTGATTGAAATATAAGGAAGATCGTGAGATAATAAGCCGATTTTGATGACGGAACGGAGTGCCTTTATGTTGAATCAGTTTTCCAGAACACAGCTGCTGCTTGGCCCGGAGGCTATGGAGCATCTTGCGGAATGCCGCGTGGCGGTATTCGGTATCGGCGGCGTCGGCGGCTACACAGTGGAGGCACTGGTACGTTCCGGCGTCGGAGCCCTGGACCTGATTGATGATGACAAGGTCTGCCTGACCAATCTGAACCGCCAGATCTATGCCACCCGCAGCTCTGTGGGGAAATACAAGGTGGATGTGGCGGAGGAGCGGATCCGGGACATCAATCCGGACTGCAAGGTTACGACCTATAAGACCTTTTACCTGCCGGAAACGCAGGACCAGTTCGATTTCACACAATATGACTATATTGTTGACGCCATTGATACGGTAAAAGGGAAACTGGCCCTGGTGGAACAGGCCAAAGCCGCAGGAACTCCGATAATCTGCGCCATGGGCGCGGGCAACAAGCTGGATCCAACGGCGTTCCGGGTGGCGGATATCTACAAAACCTCCGTATGTCCGCTGGCACGGGTGATGCGTACGGAATGCCGCAAGCGGCGGATCAAGCACTTGAAGGTGGTTTATTCCACGGAAAAGCCGGTGAGACCGCTGGAAGATCCGTCCATCAGCTGCCGGAAACACTGTATCTGTCCTCCGGGTACCCGGAAGTGCACCGTACGCAGAGATATCCCCGGCTCCACTGCATTTGTACCATCCGCTGCCGGGCTGATCATTGCGGGAGAAGTTGTTAAGGATCTCTGTAAGGATTATATGACCCGGAACGACGAAAACTGAGAAATAGCATAAAAAGACGAACATTGCAGGCCGAAAACGATCAAACGGCCTGTTTATTTTTGTATAAAAAAATTGTATTTATTTTGTATGCATAAGTTACATGTATAACGGTTACATATGCAAAGTAACAAATAAGATCAGACAAATTGCATGCAAATTCGCTGGAACACCTTATTTTGTTAAAGAAACAAAGATCTGCAACAAAAACACGATGACAAAATCGGAACAAAAAAATGCAAAATTTTGCATTATATAACCAAAATGTAACTATTCATATGCTAATATACGACTGAAAGAGGAGAAAGGGATTGCTGAACCCAAATTGGAAAAACCTCTTTCAGAAGAAAAGACGGCTACCAAACCCCTTTGAAAAATAAGGGATTGAGCGAAGAAGGGAATAGACAAATTACCCTACTAAGGACGACGATAAACCTTTTGCAAACGAATTCAGGAGGAGAAACGTAATGAAGAAAATCATTTCTGTTCTGTTGGCTGTCATCCTGCTGACCGGCATTATGCCGCTGGTGATGGCTGATGAAATTGAAACGGTCGAAGCGCCGGAAGTGAATGCAGAAGTTCCGGCCGAGGTCGTTGAAGCTCCGGTAGAGCCTGTTGAAGCTCCGGTTGAAATGACCGAAGCTCCGACTGAACCTGCAGAAGTTTCTGCAGAAGCTCCTGCTGAAGTTCCCGCCGAGGTTCCTGCTGAGGTTCCCGCTGAAGCGCCTGCCGAGGTTCCGGCTGAAGTTCCGGCAGAAGTTCCCGCCGAGGTCCCGGCAGAAGTTCCCGCCGAAGTCCAGGCTGAGGTTCCGGCTGAAGTGACTGCCGAAACACCGGTATCCTTCACCGGCACGCTGTCCGTTTTCGGACCCGGAACAGTGGAGACCGGCGCGAGCGCGCTTGTAAAGGCCAACGTGTTCGACGCCAATATGGGTTATTCCATCTGGTGGGAAACCTACGTGGATGATGAAATCAAGTGGCAGCGGATCCCCGGAGCGACCGGTGACTGCTACTTCATCAATGTGGATAAAACCTCCGGCTCCTATGAGATTCGTGCGGTACTGCGCGCTGATGACGGAACAACCCTGACCAGCGCCACCACGGTTTACGTTAAGAAGCCCGAACCGGTGGAACCCGCTGCTGAACCCGAAGTCCCGGCTGCCGAGACTGAAGAGCAGACTGAAGAACCTGAAGCTCCCGCCGAAGAACCTGAAGTTCCTGTTGAGGAGCCCGAAGCTCCTGCTGAAGAGCCCGAAGCTCCTGCCGAAGAACCTGAAGTTCCCGCTGAAGAGCAGATTGCTGAAGCTGCTCCCGCCGAGGAACCTGAAGTTCCTGCTAAAGAGCCCGAAGCTCCCGCCGAGGGACCTGAAGTTCCTGCTGGAGAGCCCGAAGCTCCTGCTGAGGAACCTGAAGTTCCTGCTGAAGAGCCCGAAGCTCCCGCCGAGGAACCTGAAGTTCCCAATGAAGAACCCGAAGCTTCCGCTGAGGAGTCTGAAGTTTCCGCTGAGGAACCCGAAACTCCTGTTGAAGAGCCTGTGAACGAAGAAACCGAAACTGAAGAACCCGCGGCTGAAGAGCCTGAAAAGATTCCTGCAGAGGAAACTGAAGAGCCGGCTGAGGAACCCGAAGTTTCCGCTGAAGAGGCTGAAGTTCCTGCTGAAGAGATCGAAGTTCCTGCTGAGGAACCTGTGAACGAAGAGCCTGAAACCGAAGAACCCGCGGCTGAAGAGACCGAGGAGATCCCTGCCGAGGAAGAAGAGACAGTCGATCTGGATGAGATCGAAGATTATGAAACGCCTCTGGGTCTCGGAGAAGAAAAAGCCGCTCCGGTATATGCCTACGAGAAGGATGAAGACGGCAACCTGATCCTGGACGAGAACGGCAACCCGATCGTTACCGTGATCGAAGGCGATGAAATCCCGGTCACCTACTTGCGGAATGAGGACGGAGAGCTTATACTTGATGAAAAGGGAGATCCGATTCCCACTCAGACCGTTCCTACGGATGCAGTCATCAGCAGCACACTTGAAGATGCCCTGGATCCGAACCGTACAATTGATATCTATTATTCCTGGAATAATGAAAAGCCCGCGATCGGCGGAGAAGTAGTCTTCATTGCCGTGCTGCATGGTTATGACAATCTGGAATACAACATCCAGTGGCAACAGAGCAAGAACGGAAAAGATTGGCTGGATGTGCCTGGAACCAATGAAGCACGTTATACTGAAACCATTACCCGCGAAAACTACAAAGACTTCTGGCGCGTCCAGGTGACAATCACCGATGCAATTGAGTAACCCAGTAGAGTTAAGACCTTAGCCGCTACGGATGATATCCGATGCGGCTTAACCTGTTATCCAAGTATTCCAACTGTTTGCAGAAACTATTCCGACCATCATAATAAGGGGATTGGAACATGAAGAATACGGTTAAGAAATTCGCTGCATGGCTGCTGACTTTTATGATGCTGTTCAGCTCTATGCCAACAGGTTCACTGGCGGCCATTATTACAGTTCGTCAGGATAACGAGATAATTGATGTTTCGAATTCAATCCAGGTTTATAGCGATCTCGTTACATCTACGATTACTTCACGGGATAATTTTTCCGTGGTTGTAACAGATGTTGGAGAAAACCTGCCTAAAGGCGGAGAGGTGCAGTTTAAGACGCTTCGCGCTGTTAAAGCTGTGCAGCCGACGACTACAGATGAATCTGAAGATGGAAGACATGAATTGGGGCGATTTGACATTTCCATCAAGGACGCAGTAGGAAATGACTGGCAGCCTCAGAACGGAGAAACAGTTGACGTTGCCGTTCGGTTAGGTAAAAACTCTTTACCTATGACGGAAGGCGCAAAGCTGTATCTGATCCATTATGGCAAGAACGGTGCAGAGGAAGTTCCTGCAACATTCTATACAGCCAATGGCACGGTAACGGGATTTGATTTTACTGCTGATGGTTTCTCTGTTTATGCCATTGTGGAGACAGAAGAAGAAGATCCTAATGCTCGTTTGCTTGTCTATTTCATGGATGGAGCACAACAAATAGCTGAAATGAGCATAACTCCCGAACAGTACAGAAATAATCAGCTGAATACGAATATTTATGATCCGCATATTAACCTTGATGAAGGCGAAGTATTCAAGGGCTGGATCCAGGATAATTCCAATTATACTGTAGCAGACGCTGAAGATCCGGATGTAAAGAAAGATATTGAAGGTGTAAGATCTGTTATCATTCAGGCGCTGGAAGCAGGTGTGGAAGATGGTGACAAATTGTACTTCTATGCCATGATTTACAAATCTTACCACATTTCCTATATTGATGAGCTTGGCGTTACTATTCATACAGATGAAGCGATTTATAAGGAAGGCGATACGGAAATTCCGTATACCATACAGTATGTTTATACTCCGTATTATGTGACGGGAAGCGATGAGGATGACGAAACCAAAGCGGCTAATTTTGACGGATGGGGCCGAGTGGTTGGCGATAATATTACAACAGTCTATGATAATGGTGACGAAGTAAACATGGCAGAGCTTGGTCTGACCGATCAAGATTCGAATCTGTTACTTATGGCACAGGTTGCTTATGGTCACTGGCTGGTGTTCAATGAGAATATGTCCGGTGCTACATATACCGAGCCGCTGTTTGTAGGTACTGATGAGACTCCGGGAACAGCCGGTATGCCTACTGATCCTACGTGTACTGGCTATCAATTTGCTGGTTGGTATCTTGACGCTGAATGTTCTGATGATAAGGTATTTGACCCTTCAAAAAAGATAACTGAAACAACCAATGTTTTTGCAAAGTGGAGACCTGATAATGAAACAAGTTTCAGTGTGCTGATCTGGCAGGAAAAACTGTCGGGAGGCTATGATTTCGTACGGTCAATAACCGTTGACAATGCTGAAACCGGCTCAAACATGGTAGACGCTCTCAATGCTACTACTGGACAATCAACGATTACAGTACGTTACAAAGATGATCATGGAGTAGAGCAAACAGAAAATGTATTCATCCCTTATCCTGATGGGACAGAATACAATAATACAGATTATTCCGGACAGCTTTGTGAAGGATTTAAATACGAAACGTATACTACCAACAACGAAGGAAAAGTTGCGGCAAATGGTTCGTCTGTATTGAATGTATATTTTGTCCGCAGAACATATACGCTGAAGTTCTATTATGGTGCAAAAACGTCTGGTGGCAGTTGGCGTATTGCACACAATAATAATAATAGGGCATATACTTGGGGAGAGCCTTCTGGATTTACACCTGGTTACTCTGGAGGACTTGCAACAGGTTCAGATTCAACAGGTGACGGGAAAGTTAACGGCGGCACATATTATTATGCAGCTATTACAGCCAAGTATGGTGCTGATATAAGTAGTGACTGGCCAGGATATGGTAGCTTTAATGATCATCATAGCGGACAGAATTATCTTAACAGCTGGATTTTGATGCCCGGGGCTAAAGCACGGACTGGTGATTATGGCGGTAATATAACAGTTAAGGGCAAGATTACCCTGATGGATGAACAGCTCATTGGAAATCTAGCATCTGAATCAGGTTATGTTGTAGCACAGTATAACAATTCGCCAAATTATTATACATATTATATCTACTTCAAGGATGAAAACGGCAATACAAATTATGGTGGTAAGACCTATAGCTTAGTGGACACTGTAGATGTTCATTCTGGTTCGGATTATGCCAATCAGCATGCTCCTGCTTATAAGGGATACCTGAATGTAGGAAACCGGAATAATGGAGTATCCAGTAGTACTGGCCGTGAAATCTATTACTTCTATGATCCTATTTCATATCCTATTCTGTTCAAGGATGGCCTGTATGAGGACGGCAGTCATAATTCATTGGGAAACAAAAATTCCAACACATTGAAATCGTTACAGGATGAAAATGCGATTGAGTACGGTGCAGATGTCTCACAATATAATAGTTTTGATCCGACATCCCTGATTTCTGACGGGTCAAAGTATATATTCCTTGGATGGTACAGCGATGATCAGTGCACAGATGAGGGAAAATATACATTTGATATAATGCCAGAAGGCGGCATCACTGTATATGCAAAGTGGGTTTTAAAGGAATACGAGGTCAATCTTCATCCGAATGAGGAGGATGATCCATCCTTTGCATATATTAATGGTAACCCTGTTGGACAGTATGGTACAGGTGGAGATACATTCTATGTCAACAATGGTGACAGGATTGGTAATGTGGGCGGCACCCGTGATGTGTATGACCTGATCGGATGGTTTGCCAATGAGAGCCTTACGAAAGTCTGGGACTTCGGAGCCTTTACCCTGAATGATACCATTGTGCGGAAGTATGGGGAGCTTTATGCCTTGGATGGCACAGACTCCAGATATGATTCCATCAACTATCCTGGAACAGTTGGTGTTATCAATCTGTATGCCTCCTGGCGACGGATACTGGAAGGTGCTGCCGGTATTGAAGTTGCTTATACAGCAACAGGAAAAGACGACGATGGCAATACAGTAGTAGGTAATAATGCACCGTCTGATCCAAACCTGTATTCTGATCAGTCGAAGGCCATTGCGCGTCCGGCAGCAACAGCGCCTGCAGCGGGTGAAGGTCAAACCCAGATGGCGTTCCAATACTGGGTTGTTCAGCAATGGAATGGCAGTGAATATGTGGATACCGACCAAACTGTTTATCCGGGAGATCGGTATACGGTAAACTATAATGATGCTGAGATGTTTGATGTAGTATATGAAGAAGATGGTACTACAATCAAATCGGCCAGATATAGAGTACAGCTACGTGCACATTACAGTGCCGAGGAAGAACCGACTGATACACATATCTATTGGTACAATAACTATCTTACAGGCGAAGATGCATTTGTTCAGAAAAACGAACCTGTGACAATTAACGATACGGTACAGATTCCAGCTGCACCGACACGTCAGGGGTATGTTTTCCTGGGCTGGGCCAGAAAAACCGAACAGGACAATAACGGTAGTCTTATCTACATACAGAGCGTTTCTGAAAACGATCTATTCCTCGCATATAATAGAACAAATGGTAACTATACTTATAGCGGCAAAGTCGCGAAGGGCGTCTTTGCTGACGAAAGAAAGCCGTATCATGGTCTGTATGCTGTATGGGCGAAGGCCGAACTGACTGTCACAAAGACAGCAAACCCGACGAGCGGAGTGAAGGCTGGTGACCCTGTAACATACACGGTAACTGTGGAAAACACTGGCGATGTGGACGTTACAGGCATTACGCTGCAGGACAGCCTGGTGACACTGACCGGAACAAATGGGGCACAATTTAATCTGGCAAAGGGAGCCAGTAAAACGATTACCTACACCTACACGGTGAACCAGGCGAATGTAGATGCGGGTGAAATCAACAACACAGCTACCGCGGCCGGTAAGGATCCGAATGGCGATGATGTGACGGCATCCGGTCAAGCGAAGGTGACGACAGTAGCTGCGGATGCCAAACTGGCAGTAACGAAGAGCGCAGATCCGACGAGCGGAGTGAAGGCCGGCGACAAGGTAACGTACACGGTAACGGTAGAGAATACCGGTAACGTGACAGTGACAGCCATTGGCCTGACAGATACGCTGGTGGATCTGAGCGGCGAAGCGGCGTTTGAACTGGCGCCTGGTGACAAGAAGGAAGACATCACGTATGAGTACACAGTGACTCAGGCGGATGTAGACGCGGGCGAGATTAATAACACGGTTACTGCAACAGGTAAAGATCCGAAGAATAATGACGTGACCAACACGGCAAGTGCAAAGGTGACGACAGTAGCTGCGGATGCCAAACTGGCAGTAACGAAGAGCGCAGATC
>R26__coassemble_1053_pt1 | contig 14479 bp, 12 predicted proteins | sample R26__metabat2_high_PE_047 | metagenome-assembled genome bin R26
AAATCTTATCACTTTAGCTGGGGTTGGCATATCCGCCCCGATATTTGACGCTTACTATTCTTCCGCTTCCAGGGTCAGGGTTTCGAACGCAAAGGCCAGAAGCCTGGGATCGTCTTCGGTGGGGCTGGCAGTCGGGAAAAGGAAGCGGAGCGTTAGGGTTTCGGCACCTTCATAGGCATAAGAAGGAATATAGAAATACAAATCATTTTCACCGGGATAGATTTCAACATCTCCCAGGATGGTATCATTTGCAAACAGCTGGCAGATCTGAGTCCCCATGGACCAGCGCCAGGTCCAGTAACCGGAAAGATCACAAGGCTCCTCAATGTTGGGAACCAGCGTCAGGGAAGCCTCCGTTCCGTCTGTCCATGTATATCCGTCTTCCGTTACGGAGAACCCCGTGGGCTGGTACTTCCTGAAAGAAGGTTTGGTGCCGTAGAAAAGGATGGGATCGCCCAGCGTGTAAGTGATGGGGCCATACAAAGCAAGACGGGAGGGATCCTGTGCCCGGTAAACATGGAAGGAGGTCAGGCCGTCCGGAGTGATTTCCTCATTCCGGGAACGGTCCAGGACATCCTGGTCCCCCAGGCTCACAATCCAGCTGACGTCTGAAAGGCTGTCATAGGTCGGGCCGGGAGCATACTCAACGTAAGGATGGGGAAGCGGATTGGCTGACAGATCTGCCTGAACCAGGGCGGCGTTTTCCGCTTTGGCGGCAAGGTCCTTTACAGAGGGAATGGTGGCAAAGGAGTAATCATCATTCGATATGGTGTTCGTGAGCTTCAGCTGCGGATCACCGGCGGAATCCGCCAGCATGAGGATAGGGCCGTCCGCGGAATCAAGGAATGTATCCAGCTGCCTGACTTCTGCCAGGAAATCTGTATCCTGAATGGCTTCTTCCCGGGTCAGCGTTTGAGTAAAAAGGATACCGGAGAAGAGTTCCAGAGCCAGCGTCACAGGCAGCAACAGACAGACAAAAGCCAGTTTTCTTTTTTTACTCCAAAGGATCAGCGCGACGAGAATCAGCAAAACAAGAATCCCCTTGGAAAGCCAGGACCAAAGAACCGAATCCTGAATCAGCCGGGTAAAGAAGAGAACCGGATGATCCACTACGCTGCCCGAGTTTGGCGGGAAAGCGAGCGTCAGTAAAAAGATGATGGTGAAACCTGCGGTTGCCTTAACCAGCGGGCCTTTCCAGGAAAAGCTTTCTTCCTGATCCAGAAGAGAGAAGGAAAGCAGCAGGAAAGGAAAAGCGGCGCCAATGAAATAGCGTAGGTGTATATTCGGATCAGCCTGCGGATAATCGTTGGAAAGAGAAACACCAAAGGCGATGCCGACAGAAATAACGACAGCATAAAGGACCGAAATTGTCAGAAGAAAACGCTCTGCCGGAGAAAGCTGCTTGTGGTATACGACCGGCGCTGCTGCCGGGATGAAGAGAAGGGAAACGACAAAATACAAAAGCATAAGCAGCGCGGCATAAAGGAAGTAAAGAATCTGCGAGGGAGAGGAAAGATTGGCGAAGGAAGCCTGATTGGAATAGGAATAACTTAAATCACGCAGTACGACAAAGCGAAGGAACAGGAAGGGAACCAGGAATCCCAGAAGAAAGCAGCCAAAGGCTCGCAGGGCTTTGTTTCGGGAAGATTTGTCTGCGCAGTCCAGCAGCAGGGCAAGCCCGGCGGCAATAATCCAGGCGCCGCCGACTTCCTTGGTGAAATAGAGCAGGAAAGCCAGGATACCGAGAATAAGCGCGCCCAGGGGCTTCCGTTCGCCGGAGGCAAAATATCGATACGCGGCATAAAAAGCCCAGAGCAGCAGGGGATAATACAGGTTTTCCGACATGAAGGTAATGGAAAAAAGCAGATTGGGCGAAAGCGCAAGAAAGAGCAGGGCCAGGATAATCTGCCAGTTTTTCTTCAGAATGCGGCGGGCCAGCAAATAGCCGGGAATCAAAGAGGAAGAGATCAGGAGCGCGTTGAAACCGGAGATCAGCTGGGTGCGGAGAACTCCGTCAGAAACGGCATAAAACGGCGCCAGGATTACGGAATAAAGAAGCTTGGTAAAGTGAATGGGGGAACCGTAAACGGTCAAGGAACCGCGAAGAAAGAGATTCTGTGACAGCTCCAGGTAAAACAGCTCATCGTTATAGGTATATGCGGATTTGGGAAAGATGGAAAGAACAACGCGGATCACAGCAGAAGAAATCAGGATAAGCAGAAAAGCCAGGGTAAGAGTCCTGTTTTCTTTCTTGAGCATGAAAATATCTCCCTCCGTCAGCGGATGATCAAAGCGGTCATTACTCATATTATAAACCATGGAATAATATATCATGAAAGCCTTTAAAAGTACACTTTCCTTGTCGGACGGACAGGTTCAGGGGTATAATAAAAGACAAAGACGACAGGATGTCACGGCGGAAAACGGCCCGGGTATAACGGGAACCGATCATAACAACCAAAGGGAAACGGCTATAACGGTCATATGTTTTTGAACGGAAGGGCTGTTGGGGCGCGTAAATCTTGTATCGGAACGGTTTTTTATGGTAAACTTATTCTGTATGCGAATGCACCTTTGACGACGGAAGGAAGGATACCGGTTGAACCATAAACAGAAGAAGCTCCTGAAAGCGTTCGCTGCCTGTGCGGTTCTGCTGGGGCTGATGGTTTGCTGTGCTTTTTCCGGTATGGCGGAAACCTCTTCTCCTCTGGAAGGGATGAGGATATTTCTGGCAGGGGACAGCAGGAGTTCCACTGATTATACATTCTATAAAGAGATCCTGGAGCGCAAGACCGGCGGTGTTGTGCTGGTGGAAGGTGCCAGCGGATGCATTGCCGCTTATAACGCTTCGGATGAATATTTTACCCGCGTTGCGGAACTGGAACACGACTTTTCCATCTGGCTTGTAGGCGGAAATGATCCGGGTGAAGCCGGGACAATCGGAACTTTTGACGCTGCGTCACCGCTGGCCGGACAGGGAGAACCGTTGGTGCCGGAAACAGATGTTTCCCGGGACTATGCCGGAACCACATTTATCCAGGCTGTGGATCATATGATGAGAAAATACCAGAGCCTGTTTGCCGGAGAAGAAACGGTGCCGGTGATGATTTTCTGCACCGACCTGCCGCAGCAGCGGGATGATGGGAACAGCCCCTGGAGCCAGCGGGCAAACTGGGAACGGAAACGGATGGCAATCCTGGAATGCTGCGTGAAGAACGGGGTGGAATGCCTGGATCTGTATACCCTGTGCGATTTTGATATGAGTATAGAACCGATGTTCCATGCGCCGACGGATACAATCCATGACAACGGCGTTTATTATATGGACGGACTTCATCCGAACCCGAAGGGAATTGACAGGATCACTGACTTCGAGATTGAAGTGATGGAAAAACGGATAACCAATTCAGAATTGGCAGCATAGTATACTTTATGGAATAAGCGTTTGTTGAAAGTATGCAGCATAAAGAAAGTTGAGAGTTAAAAGCGATGAGTGATGAGCTGAGAGCTGATCAGAACCGAAAGACTACGGCTTTGATCATGGCCGGCGGACGCGGAGAGCGGTTCTGGCCCATGAGCCGGAAAAGCATGCCCAAGCAGTTCCTGCCGCTGACCGGAACGGAAAAAACCATGATCCAGAGTACGGTGGAGCGTATTCTTCCGCTGGTGAACATGGAAGATATCTACATCGCCACCAACCGGGAATATCTTTCGCTGATCCGGGAACAATTGCCGGAGCTGCCGGAGGAGAATATTCTGTGCGAGCCTGCGGCGAAAAATACCGCGCCGTGCATCGGATGGGGTGCGGTGACCATGCGGAAGAAGTACGGGGACGCGATGATGATCGTGCTGCCGTCAGACCATGTGGTTCGTCAGCCCGCCCTGTTCCGGGGTGTGCTGAAAAGCGCCATGCGGACGGCGGAGCAGACCGGCGGTCTGGTGACGCTGGGTATTTCCCCCAAGACGCCGGATACGGGATATGGTTATATCCAGTATGATACCGAGGAAGGTACCGGATTTGAAAACGCCTTCAAGGTGAAACGGTTCGTGGAAAAGCCCAACCTGGAAACCGCGAAGGAGTACCTGGCCAGCGGTGAATATCTCTGGAACAGCGGCATGTTTGTGTGGAAAGCGTCCACGATCCTGGCGGAAATGAAGGAAAAACTGCCAGGGAACTATGAGCTGCTGGAGAAGATTGAGGAATCCATCGGGACTGAGGCGGAAGAGGAAACCGTGGAAGGCGCCTTTGCCTTGATGCAGTCCATATCCATCGACTACGGCATTATGGAAAAGGCTGAGAACGTCTACGTTCTGCCCTCCAGCTTCGGCTGGGATGACGTGGGAAGCTGGCTGGCGGTGGAACGGCTGAACCCCGGCAATGATATGGGAAATGTCATCAAGGGAGACATCGTTTCGGTCGGCACTTCCCGGTGCATTGTGCAGGGCGGAAAGAAGACGATCGCAATGGTCGGCATGGAAGACACGATCGTTGTGGATACGGACGACGCACTGCTGATCTGTGCGAAGGACAGCGCAGGGGAGATCAAGAAGGTGCTGGAAGTTTTACGAGCAGTTAACCGTACAGAATTGCTTTAATAATTCAGAATTCAGAATTCAGAATTCAGAATTATCCGCTGCGGCGGGGAGACAATGGCTTTGCCAAATGAACAATTAACAATTAATAATTATTTTCTTTGACAGACAGTAAAAAGGAGAAGTTGAACATGAAAAAGGCATTGATTACGGGTATTACGGGACAGGACGGAAGCTATCTGGCGGAGCTGCTGCTGGAAAAGGGATATGAAGTGCACGGCATTATCCGGAGAAGTTCCGTGCCGACCACCTCCAGAATTGATCATATTCTGGACAAGCTGGTGATCCACGAGGGCGACCTGTCTGACTCTTCCAGCATCAGCCGGATTGTGGGAAGCGTAAAGCCGGATGAAATCTATAACCTGGCGGCGCAGAGCCATGTGCAGGTTTCCTTTGAAGCGGCCGAGTATACCGGAGACGTGGACGCCCTGGGCGTGCTGCGGATCCTGGAAGCGGTGCACAATTCCGGACTGGACAAGACCTGCCGGGTGTACCAGGCTTCCACATCTGAACTGTACGGCAAGGTGGAAGAGGTTCCCCAGAACGAAAACACGCCTTTCCATCCCTATTCTCCCTATGCTGTGGCGAAGCAGTACGGTTTCTGGATGATCCGGCAGTACCGGGACGCCTACGGCATCTTTGCCTGCAACGGCATCCTGTTCAACCATGAGAGCGAACGCCGCGGCGAAACCTTTGTGACCCGGAAGATCACCCGGGCAGCCGGACGGATTGCCTGCGGCCTGCAGGACCACCTGGAGCTGGGTAACCTGGACAGTCTGCGGGACTGGGGCTATGCGAAGGATTATGTGGAATGCATGTGGCTGATCCTGCAGCAGGACGAGCCGGATGATTACGTGATCGCGACCGGCGTGCAGCATACCGTGCGGGAGTTCACCACCCTGGCCTTTGCCCATGACGGCATTGAAATCGAGTGGAAGGGCGAAGGCATCAACGAAAAGGGCTATGACAAGAAGACCGGCAAGATGGTCGTGTGCGTGAACGAAAAGTGGTACCGGCCGACGGACGTGGTCAACCTGTGGGGCGATCCCACCAAGGCCAGGACGAAGCTGGGCTGGAATCCGCAGAAGACGAGCTACGAAGAGCTGTGCGCGATTATGGCGGAACATGATCTCAAACTTGCCAAACAAGAGGCAAGTTTGAGAAATGAAAAATGAAGAATGAAAAATGAAGAATTAAGTGTTTCGGATATGATGAAGAAAGCACTGATAACCGGAAGCGAAGGGTTTGTCGGGAAGTACCTGCGGGCGGAACTGACCGCGAACGGGTATGATGTGACCGGCCTGGATCTGATGCCCGGGGAAAAGACGGTGGCGGTGAACCTGCTGGAGCCGGAAGCGGTGGAAACGCTGCTGAGGGAACTGCAGCCGGAGATTATTTTCCACCTGGCCGGGCAGGCCAATGTAGGCCTGAGCTGGAAGATCCCGGCGAAGACCATGGAGATCAACATCGTTGCGGCGGTGAACCTGATGGAGGCAGCGCGGAAGGAATGTCCGGGCTGCTCCATGGTATTGGTCGGATCCAGCGATGAGTACGGAAACCTGCGGGAGAAGGGAAGCTCCGTTTCCGAAGAGACGGAGATGAATCCCGGAACGCCGTACGCTATCTCCAAGATTGCCCAGGAGCAGATGGGGAAAGCCTACGCGAAAGCATACGGGATGCGGATCTGCATGACCCGGAGCTTCAACCACGGCGGCGCCGGGCAGAAGCCGGGTTTCATGATTCCGGATTTTGCTTCTGGCATTGTGAAGGTGGAACGCGGGGAAGCGGACGCTGTGTGCGTCGGTAACCTCACCTCCCGTCGGGACTTTACCCACGTGAAGGACGTGGTGCGGGCATACCGGCTGATTGCTGAGAAGGGACAGCCGGGTGAGATCTATAATGTCGGCTCAGGGAAAACCTGCAGCGCCCAGGAAGTGCTGGACAGGCTGATCGGGATGGCGAAATGCCCGGTGACCGTCAGACAGGATCCGGCGAGAATGCGGCCGAGCGATACGCCGGTGATCTGCTGTGACCATTCCAAACTGACGAAGGATACGGGATGGGAACCGGAACACGGGATTGAGGAGATTCTGCGGGAAACGCTCGAGTATTATCGGACGGTGAAATGAAGGCCTAAGGCCTTACTGAAAACTTAAGACTGAAAAATTAAGAATGAATAATATTCGCCTACGGCAGTAGCAAGGGATTCCTCGACTACGCTCGGAATGACACCATAATGTTGAGACGATGGTGTTCCGGCATGGGAATCGGTTGAAAGGAAAAAAGAATGATTGAAACGCTGAAGGAGATCTGGGCTTACCGGAGCATGATCCGGTCCCTGGTACACAAGGACCTGCGGGGCCGGTACCAGGCGAGCGTGCTGGGCTTCCTGTGGACATTTATTGTGCCGCTGTGTCAGCTGGCGGTCTATTCACTGATGTTCAGCATCATTATGAGGGGTGATGCGGTCGAGAAGTTCTACCTGTATGTGTTTGTGGCTTTGATTCCGTGGAATTTCTTCTCTGCCTGCCTGACGGGAGGCGCCAGCAGCGTAGTGGCGCAGCAGAGCCTGGTGAACAAGATCTACTTCCCCAGGGAAGTGGTGCCGATTTCCTATGTGACCAGTTCCTTCGTGAATATGCTTTTATGTGAGATCATTGTTATTCTATTGAGCATTTTCTCGGGCGTGCCGTTCAATGCCCTTGGATATCTGTGCCTGCCGCTGGTGATGCTGGTGGAATATCTGTTCGCGCTGGGAATCACGATGATTATCAGCGCAATTGATGTCTACTTCCGGGATCTGGAGCATATCCTGGGGGTTGTTGCGATGGCGTGGATGTTCGTAACACCGATTATGTATGATTCAAGCATAGTTGCAAACAGCAGATGGTTTGCCCTATACAAGTTGAATCCGATGTATATCATCGTGACGGCATACAGGGATATCCTCTATGCCGGGAAGGTGCCGCAGCTGAAAGAACTTGCCATTATGCTGGGAATCAGTATTGTGCTGCTCTGGATCGGGTTCAGGATATTCGGCAGACTGAAGCGGCGGTTCTCGGAGGTGATGTGACAATGGATAATTCAGAATTCAGAATTCAGAATTCAGAATTAAAAGAAATCGGAACGAGAATCGCTAAACCGGAAAAATCCGATGATGTTGTAATCAGCGTCAGAAACGTGAAAAAGATGTTCCGGGTGTACCGGGACCGCGGGAACACGCTGAAGGACCGGATCCTGTTTGCCGGACGGCGGAAGTACGAAGAGCACTGGGTGCTGAACGGGGTTTCCTTTGAAGTGAAGCGGGGTGAGGCCATCGGCCTGATCGGCCAGAACGGCTGCGGCAAGAGCACCACGCTGAAGATGCTGACAAAGATCCTGTACCCGGATGAAGGCTCGATCGAAATGAAAGGCCGGGTTTCCAGCCTGATTGAGCTGGGCGCCGGTTTTCACCCGGACCTGAGCGGCCGGGAAAATATCTATACCAACGCGTCCATTTTCGGCCTGAGCCGGAAAGAGATTGACGCGCGGCTGGAGGATATTATCGCCTTCAGCGAACTGGAAGCATTTATTGACGATCCGGTGAGAACTTATTCCAGCGGTATGTATATGCGGCTGGCTTTTGCCGTGGCCATCAACGTGGACGCGGATATCCTGCTGATCGACGAGATCCTGGCGGTGGGCGACGCGGCCTTCCAGGCCAAGTGCTTCCGGAAACTGCAGGAGATCAAAGGCCGGGGAACCACCATCGTGATCGTGAGCCATGCCATGTCCCAGCTGGAGCTGATCTGCGACCGGAGCATCTGGGTGGCAGACGGACTGGTGAAGATGGACGGAAAGCCCCGGGATGTCCATCCCCGGTATATGGAATGGATGAGCCGGAAAAACCAGCAGGAAGAAAAGAAGAAGGATGAGCAGGAAACCGGGGAGGCCGGGGAAACGGACAACGATGGCAACCTGAAACGCTGGGGCAGCGGGGAAGCCCGGATGACCGGCGTGAAGGTGCTCGGCGCGGACGGAACGGAGAAGACAGACTTTTCGCCCTGGGATCCCTTTACGATTCATATTGACTACACGGCGCAGAAGCAGCTGGACGACGCGGTGATCGGCCTGGCAGTCTACCGGAGCGACGGGACGCTGGTCTACGGCACGAACACCCTGATTGATACGTCCTCGCCCGTGACGCTGAAGACGGCAGGGACCATTGACCTGAAAATTGAAGGTCTGCCGGCGTCAAACGGAAGCTATTCCATCGATCTGGCCCTTCACCGGCCGGACGGATTCAACTATGACTTCTGGCGGGACATCTGCACCATTCAGATTGCTGACAAGGTGCAGACGCCGGGAGAGATCGCCCTTTCTCACCACTGGGACATTCAATAACGACGGGGAGAGATGAAAATGGGAAAGATCAAAAAGATCATCGGGGCTTTTGTTCACGCGCCGGATCGCTTCGACGCGCTGGCGGAACGTATTGCGGACGTTTCGCAGCTGATGGACGAGCGGATTGAGGATGTGAATGAACGGGTTGCCAGCCTGGACGAGCAGACTGACGGACTCAGGCTGCGGATGGAAGAGGCTGAAAGCCGGATCAACGAATCCGAACCCCACTTTTTTGACCGGTTATGCGAAGACCGGGATCTGCTTTCCCGTCTGAACCGGGGACTGAGTATTTCTCCCACGGTCTGGGGTGATCCGGAGCGGCTGGAAATCGACGAGACGGCGGCGGTTTTCACCTGCTTTTTTAATACTAATTCCGGACGGATCAAAATCGGGGAATCCACGTTCGCGGGATCGGGTGTCAGCCTGCTGGCAGGAAGCCATGACCCGGAACTGAAGGGATTCCTGCGCCGGGATTCCGAAGCGACCGGAGGCTGTGATATCGTGGTCGGCAAGGGTGTATGGCTGGCCAGCGGCAGCACGCTGCTGGGCCCCTGCACCATCGGGGACAACGCGGTGATCGCGGCGGGCGCGGTGGTGACGCCGGGTACGGATGTGCCAGCGAACACGATCTGGGGCGGTGTGCCAGCCAAACAGATCGGCCAGCTGGAAGACAAGGCCATGTCGCCGGACAATCCCGCGGTACAGCGGGCGTATGAGCGCAGCGAGGGAATGCTGTTTACCGACGGCTGGGGAGAGAGAACACCCGGAATCTGCAGGATTCCCGGACACTGGATGTGCCGGGAGAGCGCCGGTCTGATTACGGACAAGGCAGAGTGGAAACTGGAATACAGAAAAGAAAAATACGGGGAAAGCAGCGTCCGTATGACAGGCCCGGCCGGGGAAACGGAGATCAGTTTTGCCGCTTCGGAAGGAGAATTGAATATTCTTTTACCGATCCGGGAAGGCGAGCTGGGTGAAGTTCGTTTGATGAACGGAACAGGCGAGCGGATATTCATGGCCTGGTCCCAGCCCGGAGAGGCTGAGGAAGCCGCGGAGCAGGCGGAGGAAGAAGGATATACAATGACAGAGACCGTGGCGAAGGAAGAAGCGGCGGTAACAGCGGACGGAAAACTGGATATTGAGAAGATCATGGAAGAGATCCGGGCGGAGGCGCTGAAGCGGGCGCCCGCGGAAGACCTGCCGGAATTCTCGAAGATGCCTAAGGAAGACAGACGGGCGGGGGATCAGCTGAAGGAGCAGGTCAAGCTGCTGACGGACAACTACGTGATTCCGGTGAACTATCAGGATCCGAGCAGGAATCCCCTGAAGCGCCTGTACAAAAAGATCATGGTGAAGGCCGTGAACTGCGCGACCGCGCCGATGTCCGTGCGGGTGACGGAGACGAATCTTGCGCTGAAGACCGCGCTGGAAAAAGCGGTGGAAGTGATTGAGGCGCAGGAAAAGCGGATTGCGGAACTGGAGAAGAAGGCGGAATGAAGATCGTTCAGCTGCTCCCGACGATGGCCTTCGGGGACGCGGTGAGCAATGATGCCGCGGCGATTGACCGGATGCTTTCGAACATGGGATATAAAACAGAACTGTACGCTTCCAATGTGGATCCGCGCCTGCCGGCAGGAACCGCAGCCCACTGGAAGAAGATGAAGGATCTGCACGACGAAGATCTGCTGATTTTTCACGCGTCCACGGGCGATCCGCTGAACCGGAAGGTTCCCTCCTTCGGCGGAAGGAAGATGATGATTTACCACAACATCACGCCTTCCAGCTTTTTCCGGGGCTATTCCCGGGCGGCGGAGGAACTGACGGAAACAGGACGCCGGCAGATCCGGAGACTTTCGGATCAGTTCCGTTACTGCGTGGCCGATTCTGATTACAACCGGTTTGAATTGCGGCAGATGGGCTATCAGTGCCCGATCGACGTATGCCCGATCATCATCCCGTTTGAGGATTATGAAAAGGAGCCGGACCGGAAAGTTATTGGAAAATACAAGGATGACGGATGGACGAACCTGCTGTTTGTGGGGCGGATCGCGCCGAACAAAAAGCAGGAGGACGTAATCCGCGCTTTTTATTACTATCACAGGGATTACAATCCGAAGAGCCGGCTGTTCCTGGTGGGAAGCGATACCGGGATGGAAAACTACCGGTATCAGCTGGAAAACTATGCCCGGGCCCTGGGACTGGCGGGACGGGTCATCTTCCCCGGACATATCAGCTTTGCCGCCATCCTGGCCTACTACCGCCTGGCGGACCTGTTTGTGTGCATGAGCGAGCACGAGGGTTTCTGCGTGCCGCTGGTGGAAGCCATGTATTTTGACCTGCCGATTGTGGCGTTCGCTTCTTCCGCCATTCCGGAAACGCTGGGGAAGGGCGGACTGCTGCTGGACAGCAAGGATCCGCAGGTGGCTGCCGCGGCAATTGACCGGATGCTCCGGGACCGGGAGCTGCGCGGAAAGATCGCGGAGGAACGGAAAGCGCGGCTGGCACGGTACCGGTATGACCAGGTCAGCGCGAAGATGAAGGAATGCATTCTGAAACTGGCCGGAGGTAAACAATGAAGAAGATCGGATTTGTGACCCCCTGGTACGGTGAAACCATCGGCGGAGGCGCCGAAGCGGAACTGCGCGGAGTGGTTCATCACCTGAAGGACGCCGGCGTGGAACTGGAAGTGCTGACAACCTGTGTCGAGAAATTCGCCAGCGACTGGAACACCGATTACCATCAGCCCGGACTGACGGAAGAGGCCGGGATTCCGGTGAGGCGTTTTCCGGTGCGGAAGCGGGATGAAGCCGCCTTCGGCGCAGTGAACAACAAGCTGATGACGGGACTGGCGGTGACGCCGGCGGAAGAGGAGCTTTTCTGCCGGGAGATGATCAACAGTCCGGAACTGTATGACTACATGCTGGAGCATGAGGCGGAATACGGCCTGTATGTTTTCATTCCCTATATGTTCGGCACAACGTTTTACGGATGCCAGGTCCGGCCGGGCAAAAGCGTCCTGATTCCGTGCCTGCATGATGAGAGCTACGCGAAGATGCGTATTTTCCAGGATCCGTTTTCCCAGGTGGCCGGGATGGTCTTTAACGCAGAGCCGGAGCGCCTGCTGGCGGAGAAACTGTTCGGGGTCCGGGGGGACACGTTTACCACCTTCGGGATCGGAATGGATACAGACCAGACGGGAGACGCGGAACGGTTCAGGCAGAAATTCCGCATCACGGATCCGTTCATCCTCTATGCCGGACGGAAGGAAGCCGGAAAGCGGGTGGACCTGCTGGTACGGTACTTCGCGGAATACAAGAAAAGGAACCGGGACAGTCTGAAACTGGTGCTGATCGGCGGAGGACAGATTGATATTCCCGATAAAGAGAACATCATTGACCTGGGGTTTGTGGACATCCAGGACAAGTATGACGCCTACTGCGCGGCGGAAATGTTCTGCAATCCGAGCGAGATGGAGAGCTTTTCCCTGGTGCTGATGGAAAGCTGGCTGGCGGAAAAACCGGCGCTGGTGAACGGCAAATGCGCGGTGACAAAGGATTTTGTCCGGCGCGCGGCCGCCGGTCTGTACTTTGACAATTACGCGGAATTTGAAGGAGCAGTATCCTGGCTGGCGCAGCATCCGGAAACGGCCGCGCAGATGGGCCGGAACGGACGGCAGTTTGTGCTGGAGAATTTCCGGTGGGACGTGATTGTGAAACGATACCTGGAACTGTTTGAAAGATTGGGAGCGTAACGGATATGGTGAAAATCGCACTTGTCTGTCAGCGGTACGGGACAGAGGTAAACGGCGGATCAGAGCTGTACTGTATGCAGACGGCGGAACTGCTGGCAAAGTCCTATGACGTGACGGTGTACACAACCTGCGCGCTGGACTACACGACGTGGAAAAACCATTATCCCACAGGGGAGGAAATGATCCACGGGGTGAGGGTGAAGCGCTACCGCACCGACAGGGAGCGGAAGCAGGAAAGCTTTGACCGGATTACGCAGAAGGTCTTTGGCAATCCGAACCATACGGACGCGGAAGAGCTCCGGTGGATTGAGGAACAGGGGCCGGTAAGCACGGATGTGATCCGGGCGCTGCGGGAGGAACACGGGGAATACCGCGTGGTCATCTTTATGACCTACCTGTATTACCTGAGCGCTACGGGCCTTCCGCTGGGATTTGACAATGCCATGCTGATTCCCACCCTGCACGACGAGCCGCCTGTTTACCTGCGGGCTTATGACAAGGTGTTTGAAGCGGCCCGGGCACTGCTGTGGCTGACGCCGGAGGAACAGGCTTTCGCATTCCGGAGATTTCCTTTTGTGAAGGATAAGCCGCAGGTGCTGATCGGTGCCGGGATTGACAAACCGGCGGGCGAGCTGCCGGAGATTCCGGAGGAAATCCGGGGGAAACGGTATCTTGTGTATGCCGGGCGGATTGACGAGAGCAAGGGCTGCGGTGAAATGTTTGAGTTTTTCCTGCGGATGAAGCGGGAGAAGAAGAGCGACCTGAAGCTGGTGCTGATGGGCAAGCCGGTGATGAAGGTTCCGGAGCATCCGGATATTATTCCTCTGGGCTTTGTAAGCGAGGAAATGAAGTTTGCGGTGATGAAGGAAGCCTTCGCGCTGCTGCTGTTCAGCCGTTTTGAAAGCCTGAGCATGGTGGTGCTGGAAAGCATGCTGATGGGCCGGCCGGTGCTGGTATCCGGAAAGTGCGAAGTGCTGAAAGGCCACTGCATCCGAAGCGGCGCGGGACTGTATTTCGATTTTTACCAGGAGTTTGCAGAATGCGTCCGCTGGATGGAAGAGCATCCGGAAGCATACCGGATCATGCAGGAAAGCGGGATCCGGTATGTAAAGGAAAATTACAGCTGGGACGTGATCACGGAGAAGTATCGTGTACTGATCGACGGATTTCAGGCGGGGTGATTTTTGTAAAAAAATATTTACATCACTAGATATAGTATGGAATGAGCCCGATGACAGAAGTCGGACACAATTAGTCGAAAATGCGTCAAACATATGAAGAAACAATGAAAATTTACCCTTGAAAACGTAACTTTTGGAAGGTATAATAATTATAATTCCGACCCGATGGGCTTTCGCAACAGAGAAACACGGGAAACCGGGGCTCATCCGCGAATTAACAAGGATAAGGGAAAGGAAAGAGAAAACCATGAAGAAACTGGCGTTGCTGATGGCGCTGTGCCTGCTGGTGAGCAGCATCGTGCCTGCCGTTGCCGAGGATGTTAATCCTGTGGCAGAAGAAGTTGTTGCGGAAGCCGCTCCTGTTGAAGAAGCTGCCCCCGCTGAAGAAGCCGCTCCTGCCGAGGAAGCCGCTCCGGCCGAGGAAGCTGCTCCCGCGGAAGAAGCGGCGCCAGAGGCCGACGCGGCGCCAGACGCAAACAGGCTGACGATCGCCGCCAGCAAAAGATTCTTCATGTTCGTTTTTCCTTTCTGAATAAATCGGGAGGCACTGTACCAAAAACCATGCATCGGC
>R26__coassemble_1068_pt1 | contig 14360 bp, 17 predicted proteins | sample R26__metabat2_high_PE_047 | metagenome-assembled genome bin R26
AAAGAAAGAGGCAAGGAACGGTTGTTATGAGGTCACTTCTTCAGTGGTCTCGGACAGTGTCCATTAGTATTGACCGTCCTCCCTTTGCTTTGGTATGATCGTCACAAACGCGGAGAAGGCGGGGTGCAGAGTATGGAGAAGCAGCAAAGCACGGGCAGTATGGTCAGGCGATATGCGCTGTTCCTGACCGGTCTGTTTATCGCCTCCCTGGGCGTGGCCTTTTCCACAAAGGCGGGACTGGGCACCTCTCCGGTGGCCTCGGTACCCTATTCGGTTTCCCTGGTCAGCCCCCTGCTTTCCTTCGGCAGCTGGCTCAACCTGCTCAGCCTGATCCAGATCCTGGTCCAGGTGACAGTGCTGAAGGGAAAATGCAACTGGCTGGAGATCGCCGTCCAGACCGTGCTGGCCTTTGTTTACGGCTACCTGACAGACTTTTCCTGCTGGCTGATCCGCAGCATTCCCGTAAACGGATATGCGGCGCAGTTCGGATACATGCTGCTGGGCTGTGTAATCCTGGCCTTCGGCATCTGGGTGCAGTTCCGGGGCGGCGTCGCCATGCTGCCCGGGGAAGCCATGAACCGGGCGATCAGCAAAGCGACCGGCCGGAGATATGAAAACGTAAAAATCTTTTTTGATATCCTGTACATCACCCTGGCCGCCCTGATCTGCCTGGTGTTCCTGGGCGAGCTGAAAGGCGTGCGGGAAGGCAGCGTGATCGCCGCCCTGGCGGTGGGCGTCATCATCCGGCTGTTCAACCGGGCGTATAAAAAGCTGCGCAGATAAAAAAAGCGTTGCGGCTTCACATTATTTCATATTGTTTCAGTTGCCCGCACCGAAAACCCGTGATAAGGTTATACTGCACAAAAGGAAAAAAGAATTCACAATGCAGAATGCAGATTGACCGAGTCCTTGACCTCGTTAACTGCAAACAGATAAAAGTCAATCACTCATCACGCCTGGCGGGAAGTTGACAAGGGGGGACGGGGTTAATGTCATGCGAAGTTTGACCTTAACCCTGTCCCGTCTGTCAACTTCCCGTTTCCATCCCCTCAACTAAATGTTTTCTCCCCGCCGCAGCGGATTAATTGTGCATTGTTCATTGTTAATTATTCATTTGGGCTTCGCCCACTGTCCCGTCTGTCATCTTCCCGCTCTCCACAGCCTCTGTTCCCCATTTAGAGAAAAAAACAAACTTTTTTGTAAGATTTCTTCTGCTTATACGTCTAACAAAGTGAAAGGAGGGAGAAAGCGGATGCAGGACGGTTCTTTTGACCGGATCTACCAGGACTATTTTGACCCGGTATACCGGTATGTGCTTTCCCTCTCCGGCAACCAGGCCGTCGCCGAGGAAATCACCCAGGAAACCTTCTTCAGGGCACTGAAAACCCTGGACAGTTTCCAGGGAAAAAGCAGCCTGAAAACCTGGCTGTGCTCCATCGCCAGGAACCTCTGGATATCGGAACAGCGGAAAAAGAAAGAGCGGCCGCTCAGTGATACCCTCCCCCTTTCCGATGATTCGCCCGGGCCGGAGGAATCCATTATGCGGCAGGATGAAAGCATGCGCGTTCATCACCTGCTGCACCGGCTGGAGGAGCCGTACCGGGAGGTTTTCACCCTGCGGACCCTGGGGCAGCTGAGTTTCCGGGATATCGGCGAAATATTCGGCAAAACAGATAACTGGGCCTGCGTGGTCTACCACCGGGCCCGTGCGATGATCAGAAAAGAAATGGAGGAACAGGCATGAAAATTCCATGCTCCGTGGTTCGGGATCTGCTGCCGCTGTACGCGGAAGATATGATTGAAGAAGAAACGCGGACCCTGGTGGACGAGCACCTGGAGGATTGCTCCGATTGCAGCCAAAAGCTGGAAGAAATCAAAGCTGCGGCCGCCGTACCGGCCGAAAATACAGCCGTTGATACAGCCAAGCCGCTGCTGGCCCTGAAAAAAACGATCAACAAACGGCGGTGGATGACCGCCGCCATCGCGGCGCTGTGCGTTTTTATTCTCCTGGTCTCGGCTTTCCACCGCATCAACGAATGGCATCAGGTGCCCTGGGAAGAGGGACTGATTCAGGTGATCGGCGTCGAAAAAATGGCGGATGTTGAAAAGCGGAACAATCCCTTCCCGGAGGAAGAGGAAACCATTCAGCAACCTGACGAATCGAGGGTGCTGACCATCCAGTTCGACAGCAAAATCACCGGGATCAATTCCGCGCGTGAAATAATGGAAGACGGCACGGTAACCGAAATCATCCAGGGCTGGAGCAATAACCCCAATAGAAAGCTGACCGGGGATTACAGTGAATACACCTGCTGTCCGGTTCCGGACCGGGTGATGTACGATACCGGCAGAGGACAGATCCTGCTTTGGGGCGAGCCGGCGGACGGCGGCGTGGTCATCATGCCCCGGCTGGCCCTGGCAAGCTACGCGATCCTCGCCTGCTGCCTGGCTTCCCTTTCCGCGCTGCTCTGGTTCCTGTTCCGGAATCGGCAATGCGCGTCCATACTCCGCCAGGTTTTCTTCGTGCCCGTATCCTATCTGGCCGGACATTTGCTGATCAAAGGCTTTCACACGAGAACCTTCTTTTTAGAGGATGATCTGGGGTGCATTCTTCTGGTCGGCGCCGCCATCTACGCCCTGCTGACGCTGGGCTGGACAGCCTGGCAGCAGCGGAAACGGGACAAAGGAACGGAGCCGCTGCAGAATTGACGGGCCTCCCCTGCTCTGGTATGATCGGAGCAGCGTTGAATACGGAGGGGAAAGAATGATCACAGGAATACACCATGTTTCCATGAAATGCGGAACGGAAGAGGAATTCCGGAAAGCAAAGAAATTCTACCTGGAGATTCTCGGGCTGACCGTGAAACGGGAATGGCCGGAGGGCGTCATGATCGACGCCGGGAACTGTATGATTGAGATTTTCAGCAACGGCCCCGGAATCCGGGAGAAAGGCGCCATCCGCCACATTGCCTTCGGGACGGACGACGCGGACGCCATGGTACAGAAGGTGAAGGACGCGGGATACGAAGTGTTCATTGAGCCGAACGATATTGTGATCCGCTCCGAGCCGGAGTTTCACGCAAGGATGGCCTTCTGCTACGGCCCTCTGGGAGAGCAGATTGAGTTTTTCCAGGAGCAATAACAAATTCAGCTGATTCCGCCTGCGGGCGGCCGGAACGAAAGGAGGTTTCCTTTCGTTCTTTTTTTGACGGAAGAAGCAGGGATCTGATATGATCCCGGTTGTGAAAATGAAAACCCATACAGGAGGACGGAAGCATGATCCAGCCTGAGGACAGGCAGGAACCTTTTCAGCCGGGAGAACACTTTCCGGCTGGAGCACCGTTTCCCCAACGAGCGGATATTTTAACGCTGCTGCGGGATTACGGTATCCCGGCGGCAGAAGAAATTCAGCTGATCGATTCCACCCACAGCGCGGAAGACATCCGGCTGAACTATATCATCGGCAAAAAATGGGTGCTCCGGTTCTGTAACGCCCCCGGCATGACGGAAAAAAGGCTGCAGGATCTGTCCAGGCTGATTGACCGGTACCGGGCTGCCGGTATCCTGTGTCCCCGGTTTCTGACGGACAGCATGGGAACCTTCCTGCGCAACTGGAAAAAGCTGACCGTTTACCTGTCCGAGTATATCGACCTGCCGCTGGCGTCGGGTGAAGCGCCGGATGACCCGGAACGGCTGATGGATGAAGTGCGGGCTGCCGAGGCGCGTTTTGCCGGGCAATACAGGAATGCGGATCTTTCGGAGACCATGGGCATGTACAGCCTGTTTGATCTCAGTCCCTTCGATCTTGCGGGCGGTATTGATGAAAAACAGGATAACTTCAACCGGTTGACGGCCCTGCTTCGGGAGGAACAGGAAGACGCGCTGGCGGACAGTCTGGAATGCAGGCACTCGGAAGTGCGTGAAAAGCTGCAGGCCTGCTACAGGGACCTGCCCCGGTGCGTATTCCAGGGAGACGAGAATTTCTCCAACATCCTGGTGGATGACAACAGGCATTTCGCCGGATTCATTGATTTCAACCTGGCCGGCACTGAGGTGATCGTGAACCAGCTAGCCAACCTGGCCGGGTTTGACTATGATGAAAAGAACCCGGAACCGGAAGGCGCCGGAAAGCGGCTGGAGCACGGCATTGCCTATTTCAGAGAGCATATGGGCCGGATGCTTCGCGTTTATAACGCGTCCGGAGAGGAACTGCGTGCGCTGGGACTGTATGCCTGGATCGTTATGGTGGCGCAGTGGCCTGTGTTCTGCTATTTCCGTGCCTGCATCCGGGGTAAATTGAAAAGCGAAATCCTGGAGATGCTTTCACTGATCGCAGAGCTGCCGGAAGAGCAGCTGCTGCCATAAACAAATGATAGAAGGAGAAATGCAGGATGAAACGACTGACACTGATATGTCTGCTGGCGCTGTGCCTGATACCGCTTGGCGGATGGGCGGAAAGCGGCACTGTGGAATGGTTCACCGGAACCGGTGAAGTTTACAACTCGCTGGGTGAGCACTTCTCCTATGAGATTGAGGAGGATCACGCGGTGCTGACACAATACCGCGTTGATTCCGAAAAGCCCCAGCCCGCCCGGGTCATTACGCCGGATACGCTGGGCGGCAAACCGTTAACCTCCATAGGCGTATGCGCGTTTACCAACTTTGCCCTGGAATATGACGGAGATCAGGTTGAATGCATCGTCCTGCCGGAAGGCGTGACCGAACTGAAGAGCGGTGCGTTTGAATGCGCCCACGGTATACAGGGCATTGAACTGCCGTCTACGCTGGTACAAATCCCGACAGATGACGTCTTCCATCATGTACATGCAGAAATCTCATTCCCCAACGGGAATCCATACTATAAAGTGGAAGACGGTTTCCTGATCAATACCCGGACGGACGCGCTGATTTACTGCAATCCGTCAGCGTACACGCTGCCGCTGCCGCGGGTCAAACGGATCGAAGATTCCGCCCTGTCCAATTACAGCTATCGCCAGGAAATCCTGGAATTCCCGGACAGCGTGGAATATATCGGACCATACAATGCCTATGATTGCACGAACCTCAAAAAGATCATCGTCCCCGGCAGTGTGATTGAACTGGCGGATCGTGCCCTTTGCATCAATATGGCTAAGGAAATCATCCTGAACGAAGGGCTGCAGAAGATCGGATCAGACGCCTTGTTTGAAACTTGCGACTTCAGCATCACCATCCCTTCCACCGTCACCTGGATCGGTTATTCAGATGATTGGGATAATCCAGACAGTTGGGTAAACTCTGAGGAATGGCTGGAAGAGGATGAAGAGGAAGAAGACGAGGAAAACGACTTCGAAGAAGACGATTTCGAAGACGATTCTGAAGATGAGGAGGACTTTGAAGAGGACGACGAATCAGAAGAAGATGAAGAAGACGAAGCTTGGGAAGAAGATGATGACATTGATGCCCCCGATGATACTGAAGAATATGGTCTGATTGTACTGAATCCGAATGCACACTGGGAAACAAAGGAAGAGTATGAAGCGCGAACCGGCAAATAATCCATAAGGACGGAATAAAGATGACGAACACTGTGCAGAATTACCGAAACATGGTGGAGCAGCCCTGGGGCAGGATGTTCTATGAACTGATATACCGACAGCTGAACCTGCCCGATGACAGAAGTCTTAAGATCCTGGACTTCGGCGCCGGGTTCTGCCTGACGGCGGATTATTACGCGAAGTACCATGAGGTGACCGCGGTGGAACCGAACGCGGAAATGGCCGCCCTGCGCGTGAAGGAGAATTACTACACCCTGGTGCCGCAGGGCGCGGAATACCTGGCCGGGCTGGAGAGCGGCACATTTGACGTTGTGATCTGCCACAACGTACTGGAATATGTGGAGGACGCGGACAGCGTGCTGAGGCAGCTGGTCCGAGTACTGAAACCTGGCGGGATCCTGTCGGTCATCAAGCACAATTTGCCCGGGAAGGTCATGTTCTCCGCGGTGCTGGCCGATGACCCGAAGGCCGCGCTGGAGCTGCTGGATCCTGATCATACCCAGGACAGCCCCTTTGGAACCCGGAACATGTACAGCAACGAATCCCTTGTCAGCCAACTCGGTGAAGGGATGAAGCCTGTTGAAACCTATGGCATCCGGGCCTTTTTCGGCCTTTCCTCCAACAATGAAATCAAATATACGGAGGAATGGTACAACGCCATGCTGGAACTGGAAACCCGGGCGGCAGCCATGGACGAATACCGGAAAATCGCATTTTTCCATCACCTGATCTTTCAGAAGAAGTCCTGACACGAAAACAGGCCGCCGGGAAGCAAAGCCGGGACTTTCTCCGTTAGATACAGTGAGCGCCGGACAGCATCCGGCATGCCCACAATACGCATTTCTGGAAAAAAGGAGGACTCCCGATGAAGAAGATTCTGTGTATGGTTCTTTGCCTGTGCCTGCTGATTCCCGCCATGGTCTGCGCGGAACGGAAGGTGGTTACGGCGGTTGCGGCCGAGATTAACCCGGACAATCTGAAATCCGTGCTGGTAGACGCGCGGATCCGGGCATACAGCAAGGAAGACAGCACGATTACCGTGGACATCATCACCCCGGAAAAGTTTGACCCGGAGGAGATCAAAAGCCTGGCGGAAGGTGACGGAATCTATACCCAGGGACATGAGATGACCGTTGAATCCATCAACCACTATGACACCTTTTTGACCATCGTTTCGGGCGAGGAAGTCCTGACCCTTTATACCGATATGGAACCTTACGGATCCTATGACGGTGACTTTCCGCTGTGGACCACGCTGGCCACCGTGACAATTCCCGTATATGATGATGTCATATACCTGGATGATGTAGACCCGGCTACCGGTGATTCCCTGCCCCTGCCCACGGTTCACAGCGCTGAGGAATTTCGGACCGGCCTGGCTGCCGACGACGCTGAAAAGCCTGCGTTTGCCGCCAACTATTACACCATGGTATTCAATTCCGAAGGCAATCTGATTGAGGTTCGGCGTCAGTACGTAAACACGAACTGGCAGTAATCCTGCCGGCAGAACGGTACCGAGGCCAATCGGCCCCGGTATCTTTTTGTTTGACGGGAACCCTGTCCTCTGATATGATTTTTCCAATTATCCGCCAGATTGAAACAGATACGGGGTTTCTGTCAGTTTTTTCAGATCTGTCAATAACACGGAGGTTATCCGAAATGCTGCGCGTTTGTTCAAAAGAAGAATTTCTCCGGTATGCGGATTTCGCGTATGAGCTGGCCCTGGACCCGGCAAGGTCCGGCTATCCGACATACCGTGACGGTACCAAGACCAGGGAAGATTTTATAGAGCGCTGCCTGAAGGCGTTTGAACGGGATACAGAAGAAATGCTCCTGTTTGAGCAGGAAGGCAAAGTGCAGGGTATGATCCACTACTACTGGATTCCGGAGGATCACTATCTGCAGACCACCTGCTGCAATACAGGCACAGGAACAGAGCAGGCGCTGAAAGAGTTTCTGGCCTACATCGGCGGACGCTTCCAGGGATATGATGTTTACCTGGGCTTCTCCGCTGAAAACGAGACTGCTCTGAAATACCTGGCCGGGCAGGGATTCGAGTGCATTGAAGAAAGCTACAACAATATCGCCTTCCTGGAACAGAGCGGCGACATACCGGACTGCGGCGAAGCCATCCGGATCAGCCGGGAAAACTACGGCCTTTTCCAGGCGCTGCATAAACAGATCGAAGGCGAAATGTACTGGAATTCCGAAAGGATCCTGGCAAACCTGGATGAGTGGATCATCTGGGTGAAGGAGGAAGCCGGGAAGCCCCGGGGAGCAATCTATTACACAGCCCCGGAGGACGACGGTTGGAGCGAGATATTCGGAATTGACCTGGACCGCAATGAGTACAACCGGGAGCTGGTGAAGGACCTGCTCTGTACGGCGCTGGCGGATATGAAGCGGAGCGGCGTGCGATACGTCGGCATCTTCGGAGAAGAAGCGGAGGAAGACGCCATAAAGGAAAGCGGCTTCCGGTGCGTGGATAAATACATCTGTTACCACACCCGGCTGGACTGAACATAAAGGGAGAATAAAGCAATGGCAAACCTGATTGTGGTATGCGGCCCGCACGCGGTCGGCAAGATGACCGTGGCGGAAAGCCTGCGGGACAAGCTGCGGTACAACATGATGATGAATCATGACAGCATTGAGCTGTCAGACCGGATCTTCGGCTTTGCCACGCCCGCCCAGAAAGAACTCAATGAGGATATCCGGCAGAAGGTGTTCTCCCTGGCCGTAAAGCACAATGTGGACATGATCTTCACCTATGTCTGCGCGTTTGACGAGCCGGAGGAGCGCGAATACCTGACGGAGCTGAAGGATCTGTTTGAGCAAAGCGGCGGACAGTTCTATTTTGTGGAATTGTCCGCGGACATCGAAACCCGGCTGGCGCGGAACGAGACGCCGCACCGGATGGAGCGGAAGGCCTCCAAGCGGGACGTGGCCTGGAGCCGCGCCAACCTGCTGGACGGCGCGGCAAAATACCGGCTGAACTCCGCCGAGGGCGAAACCTGGTTTGAAAATCACCTGAAGATCGACAACAGCCATCTGGAGCCGGATCAGGTTGCGGACCTGGTGATCGAAAAGTATCATCTGAAAGCGAATGAGAAAGAGGAAAAAGAATACCGCTTCGGTGTATAATACAATCAAAGGCTGAAAGTATCCCGGACGCAGACAGGAGGATACGGTTATGAAATGCAGATGGACCGCGTTTGTTCTCGTGTTATGTATGGTTGCGGCTGTCATGGTTCCCGCTGCGGCGGAAGATCTTTCCGCGGCTCCGGCCCAGTCTCAGATTGAGCGGATTGTGGTGTCCTATGCAGGCAGCGGAACAAGGGATGACCGGGCGCTGGAAGCTTTGTCCGTCCTCGATCCCTCCCTTGGGGAAAAATGGAGCCGGATCATGGATCTTTGGGAGGCGCCCGTAACGGTCACACCCGATCTTCCGGATAACCTGCCTGAAGATGATTCCCTGTGCCTGGTCGGTCTTGGTTTCCAGCTGAACCCGGACGGCACCATGCGGGAGGAACTGATTGAGCGGCTGAAAGTCATGCTGTCCGCCGCGGAAAAGTATCCGCGCGCGCTGATTATCTGCACCGGCGGCGGCACAGCTCCTGACGATCCGTCCGCAACGGAGGCGGGGCGTATGGCCGAATGGCTGGAAGCCCGGGGCGTGGATCCTTCCCGCCTGATTGTCGAAGATCAGTCCCTGACAACCGCCCAGAACGCAATCTTCAGCTTCGATATCCTGGCGGAAAAATACCCGCAGGTTAATCAGCTTGCTATCGTCTCCAGCGACTATCATATTGCCACAGGCGTATTGCTGTTTGGTGCGGAGGCAATTCTCCGCGGCAGCGGTATGGAAATTGCCGGTAATGCCGCCTGGCATGCGCCGTCCGGTTCACTGTCCGCCATGTTCCAGGCCGGCGCCCTGATCGAGCTGTCCGGGGACGTGGAAACAGCCTTTAAGATCTACTATGAAACCTACGACATACACGAGCTGCCGCCGCTGCATACGAACTGACAGCGGAATCTGCAGATAAAAACAGAGAGGAATAATCAGAATGAGCGACTGTATCTTCTGCAAAATCGCTTCCGGTGAAATCCAGGGCATGCGCGTATACGAAGACGCGGAGACACTGGCCTTTATGGATTTGGCGAAAGATGTGGACGGCCACGTGCTGGTGATCCCGAAAAAGCACTGCAAAAACATCCTGGACTGCGACGCGGAGACCCTGAGCGCCGTGATGAACACGGTGAAAAAGGTCTCCCTGCACCTGACGGAAAAATGCGGATATGACGGGGTGAACCTGCTGAACGCCAGCGATGAAAGCGCCGGCCAGTCCATGCCCCACTTCCATATCCATATCATCCCGCGCAGAAAGAACGACGGGATCGACGCCTGGCCGGCCTTTACGGGCGCAAAGGAAGAGATTGCCGACGTTTTTGAACGCATCCGCATGCAATAAGCCCCTTGTGACCCGGGAGGTGGATGAAAAATGCTGAGCCGCGATGAAATCATCCGGCACCTGAAGGACTTTGCCATCCGGAAGCCCTATGTGTTCGCCATGTGGCTGGAGGGCGCGGACGGCGTCGGGGCCGTGGATGAATACTCCGATATTGACTTCTGGTTTGACGTGGCAAAAGAACAGCAGGAATCCTTTCTGCTGGAATGTGTCGGGGAACTTGGGAACCTGGGACCCGTTGATTCCCGGATGGATGAAATCCGGGAGGAGATTGCCCAGAGCAACATCCACCTGGCGAACACGCCGGAATACCTGACCCTGGACCTGTGCGTGCAGTCCCACGAAATCAGGGGCCGGGAGGTGACCTGCTTCGATCCCGCGGATCGCGTAGAGCAGCCGCTGGTGCTCTTTGACAAGGACAACATCATCCGTTTTGAGAAAAGGCCGCCGGTCAGCACGGATGAACTGACCGCCGTGTTTGAAAACTGCAGAAACCGGATCCTGCAGGAAAGCCGGGTCCGGAAATACGTCAAAAGAGGGCTGTACCTGGAGGCATATGCCAAATACCTGGACAACATTGCCGAGCCCCTGGTGACCATCGCCCGGCTGATTGGCATGCCGGAGCACTATGACTATTCCCTGTGCCACATTTCCGCACACCTGCCGGACACTGTAGTAGAGGAACTTGAAAGGCTGTACCGGGTCCGGAGTCTGGAGGATATTGAACAGAACCTGGACTACGCGAAGGAGCTGCTGGTCCGGTATGAAAAGCAATGGAATGATTCCCTGCGTTCGTCCCGGGGATAAACGCGTCTGACATCCATATCGACAAAAAAGAACGAAAGACGATGCCTTTCGTTCCGGTTTCGCTTTTACAGCTCTATAACCGCATACCTGCCGGAATAGGCGTCCCGGATGGCCTTCAGAACTTCTTCAGCTTCCTCCCGGGAGTCGTAATCTCCAACGGTTACCGTCTTCCCTTCCGGCTCCTTAACGTTGACCAGCCACCGGTCCGGTACGCCGGCATAGGTTTCCGGTCCGTTCAGGAATGCTTCCCCCGCCATATTGATGGACCGGACTCCGTGCCCGTCCTTGCAGACGACCGTAAGCTGACGTCTGGCCGGCGTACTGCCGCCGGACAGGTGACCGACAGCTTCCTGCACCGCCCGGGGCAGAATCTTCGTAAGCTCCGACCGGATCGTTTCCCGGACAAGGTCTGTCAGGTTCTCCTGATCCGGCGCCGTTTGGACTCCAAAAAGCGCGTCCAGTGAAACGCCCAGCGCTGCGGCTATATCCGGAATCATATCGGCGCCGGGAAGTGACGCGCCTGCCTCCCATTTGGAAACAGTACGGTTGGAAACACCGAGCATATCCCCCAGTTGTTCCTGGGTCAGGCCCTTCTGTTTACGGAAACTCGCAATCTGTTCGCCGATCATGATCTTATCCTCCTTCTGTTGCTGCCCACAGAATATCATTCCGTGCAGGCGAAAACAACACACAGATTGTTGAATCAGGAAGAGAATTTTGGAACTGTCCGGAGAATTGACGTTACGCTTCCCTTCCCGCCCGTTTTCTGTTATCTTTATCATCAGGCACTCAATATACATACCACATCATCTGTTCTGTGCGAGGCTGAAAAATGGAAACAATATTTGAAACAAAGCGGCTGGCTGTCCGGAAGTTCCGGGAGGAGGACGCCCGGCCGCTGTATGAAAATCATATGGATGAGGAAGTCCGGACATGGTTTCCCAATGAATGCTATGCCGATGAGGCCGAGGCGCTGGACGCCATCCGCTTCTATACGGACTGTGTGGACAACGGTCACCTGCCTTTTGTGCTGGCGGTGGAGCTGAAGGAAACCGGGGAGCTCATCGGCGATACCGGTATCAGCGAAGTGGATGAGCAGCCGGAGGAAGCCGAAATCGGCTACTGCGTCGGGGAAAAGTACCGCGGGAAGGGGTATGCCTCGGAGCTTCTGGAGGCCATATCCGGGTTTGTGGTTTCCCGCTTCGGCATCCGGAAGATTTATGGCCGGGTAGTGCACGGCAACGGAGCTTCCGCCAGGGTGCTGGAGAAAAGCGGATACCGGTTCGTCAAAGAGGAATTCGGCGCGGAAGATGATCCTTACGGCAATGGCATGCTGGTTTATCTGAAAGAATCCTGACATACAAATGCGGTGGAAGAGCAGTTGTTGTTCAGCTGCGATCCTGACTGCCGGAGACGGGAACCGGAAAAGCGCGGAACTCCGGAACGGGAAACTCATTTCCGCCGTTGGATAATCAGCAGCCGGAATAACATAAAGAAAGCGGGGAAATCATCTCATGAAGCTCTGTAAAGCGTTCCGCATACTGCTTGCCCTGATCCTGATCCCGGCCTTCTGCGTTTTCCCTGACCTTTCGCCGGCCGAAACCGCATGGGAAACCATGAAACTTCCTGTTGCGGGCGTTGAGATTGATTTCCCGCCGGCTTCAGAGCTCAGCGGCACGCTGATCCCGGGCTATGAGGTTGCGCCTGATACCGGCGTCGTTTATTCCGAAGTGCAGTATTTCGGCATTCCGAAGGAAAAGGCTGATTTTCTTTTTTCCCGGCCGGGAATCCCTTTAACAGAGGATCAATGGAATCTGGTCGACGGCGCATGCCCTGCCCTGCTGGAGATTCTCTGCATGGAGGCAGGAAAGACTCCGGAGGATCTGCATCCCGATCTGAAAGAGATGCTGGCGCCGGAATCTTTTGAAGAACTGGGAACCCGCGGAGAACACAGCTATTACATCCGCTATCTTCCGGATCTGGAGGAAACGGGAAGGAATCTTTCTGCGGAGGCAAAAGTTGAACTGGAAGCCCTGGTGCAAAGCTGCAGGGAGCCTGGCAAGATCCGGATCATTGAGCCGGAAAAGACAGCCGGTAAGCTTCTGAAGTTTGAAACAACAGATCTGGAGGATCACCCGGCTCAGTCCGGAGAGCTGTTCGGCAAAAGCACCCTGACAATGGTGAATGTCTGGACCACCTGGTGCGGACCGTGCATCCGCGAGCTGGTGTCCCTGGAAAACCTGAGCCGGAGAATGAAGGAGAAAAATGTCGCGGTGGTCGGCCTCGTAATGGACATCCGTGACCGGGAGGACAGCGAAACAATCCTTGAGGCACAGCATATACTCCGCCGGGAAGGTGCGGAGTATATGAACCTGATTCCCTGGGAGGGCATTGACAGCGTGCTGACAGTCTATTCTTTCCCAACCTCCTATTTCGTTGATTCCGCCGGGCGGATCGTGTATGAAGACTCGGCCGGCTCTCAGAGCTCCTACGACTATGAGAAGACCATTGATAAAATCCTGGCCGAAATGGAGCAGAAAAAATAAACCGGCGGCAGGATCGCAGTCGGTCTGTATGAAAGCGTGAAACAAATGGCGAATGAAATCAGGATCAAAGAAGAAAGATTATCCGCGGAAGAATATATTGATTTTCTGAAGAGAACAGACCTGGGATCCCAATATCCCAAGGAAAGGTTTGAAGAAAGAATCAAAAAGCTGGTCAAAAATGTGTCCATCAGCCTGGTGGCGAGGAACGAGGATAACCTGATCGTGGGCGTCCTCTTCGGCCTGACCGATTTCTGCTACTGGCTGTATATCACAGACCTCGGCGTAGACCGGGCCTATGAGCGGCAGGGCATCGCAACGAAGCTGATGAAGACCGCACATGAAATCGCCGGCGGTGAAAAGGATATCGCGGTCTATCTTATTGCGAACGAGGACGCGGTGCCGTTTTATCAGAAGCTCGGGATGAAACGTGCGGACGACGTCATGAAATACAACCATATCGAATGGACGGAATGGACCGTCCGGTAAACTGCACGAATAAGCGCTGATACAGGGAGGAACCGCTATGGAATACAGAGTGGACGACCGGGAGCTGGACGCCGCCCGTTTTATTGCCTTTGTGAATCAGGTATGGCCGGGCAGTTATGACGAGGAAAAGACCCGGAGCGCGCTGTCAAAAACGCTGAACATCACCGCCTGGGACGGCGATGTGCTGGCCGGCTGCCTGCGCATCCTGACGGACGGCTGCTTCTTCGGGACCATTACGGAACTGCTGGTCCTGCCGGAATATCAGAAAAAAGGGATCGGCAGCAAACTGCTTCAGCTGGCGAAGGAAAACACACCTACCACGCTGTACTTCGGCGCCCAGCCCGGCGTTGAAGAGTTCTATGAAAAGAACGGCTGTCAGAAGGGATTCCAGTCCTACACCATCAGAAAGAAACGGCAGTAAAAGAAACATCCGCCGGCAATGATTGCCGGCGGATGTTTCTTTCAGATCGTAGACAAAGTGGTTTCAGCAAGCAATTGCTGGAGCCATTTTGTTT
>R26__coassemble_1133_pt1 | contig 13924 bp, 9 predicted proteins | sample R26__metabat2_high_PE_047 | metagenome-assembled genome bin R26
CCACCCCCGCCCCCACGGATACGGACCAGCCGGCGGACGTGACGCCGACCCCGGCTCCTGAAACGCCTACGCCCACGCCGGTGCCGGACCCCGAACCGGACCACGATCCGCCCACGGACGAGCCCGAACCCGAACCTGAACCCGAACCGGAACCTGAACCCGGCCCCGGCGGTGGCGGCGGAGGATTCCCCGGCGGCGGATCTTCCGGGCCCCGGATTCCCCACAACAAGAACCGGCAGCCTGTGGGACCGGACTATGACCTGCTGGACCTGAAGGAACTGGAGAAACAGCAGGAGACGGTGATGAACCGGCTGACGCTGGGAAAGGAAACCCTGGCGCTGAGCCTGAACCGGCCGGAAGGCGCGGAAGCCGGAGACGGCTTCACGGTGACCGGAATGGACTGGAAAAAGGCGGAAGGGCAGGAGCAGATCGACACCCTGATCCTCACCGCGGCAGACAGTGAAGACGGGAAGCAGAATACCTGGAGTGTGAACGGCGAGGTGTTCCGCAAGATGAACAAGAGCGGCATCGAACACCTGGTGCTCCGCAGCGGAGACCAGATCGCCGTGATGGAAACGGAAGGCTTCCTGGCCGGATGGAGTTACGACGAGATGAAGAGCCGCGGGACAGCGAACCGGCGGTTTGAATACGAAATCGGCATGAACGGGGATTCCCCGGCAGCCTGGAAGGTCAGCGTGGAGGGACAAACCTACGAACTGACCACGGACGACCACGCGGGCATCTTTATGACGGGAGTATACAGCGGCCCGGCAGAGGCGCTGGATGAACCATATGACCAACTGTTTGCCACAAAGTGAAAGGAGTAGACACGGATGAAAAAGTTATTCGCGATGCTGATGGTCCTGGCCCTGGTGCTGGGCAGCGCGGCAATGGCCGAGGAGCTGTCCTATGACGGACAGGTGGTTGCAGGAGAAACCGTTCCGGTTGCCGCTCCTTTCGGCGGACGGATGGGTGAAGTGAAACTGCGGGCCGGTGATCCGGTGGCCGCGGGCGATACCCTGGCGGAAATCAAAACAACCCTGAACTACGCGCCGGTGGAAGGCACCGTGACCGGCCTGTACGTGGCGGAAGGCGATTCCGTGGCGGACGTGAAGACTCGCTACGGCGCGGTGATGTACATCGAGCCCACCCGGAAATACAAGGTGGAGGCGACCAGCGAGAAAGCCTTCAACAGCAGTGAGAACTACTTTATCCACCTGGGCGAGCGGGTGTACCTGACCTGCGCCTCCGACGGAACGCACGAAGGCACCGGCATGGTGACCGCCCTGACGGAAACCGGCTACACGGTGGAAGTGACCGGCGGGGAGTTCTACCTGACAGAGAAGGTCTACATCTACCGCAACGAGAAGCGGACCAAGGAAAGCCGCATCGGCACGGGCAAGGTGAAGCGCAGCGACCCGGTGAAGGTGGAAACCCAGGGCGAGGGCGGCAGCGTGCTGAAGCTGCACGTGGCCAACGGCGACTTCGTGGAGCGCGGAGAGCTGCTCTTTGAAACCGTGGACGGCATCCTGGACGGCTACTACGCCCCGGACAACACGATCAAGAGCCCGGTGGACGGTGTGATCTACTCCGTGGACAAGAAGCCCGGCGAGACCGCGGCCAAGGGAGACACCCTGATGCAGCTGATCCCCTCCAAGAGCTTCCAGGTGGAGTTCGACGTGCAGGAGGCGGACCTGTTCCTGCTGAAGGTGGGCCAGCCCGTGACCATGGAGCTGTACTGGGACAACGCGGCGGAGAAGACCTACAAGGGCGAGATCGTTGCCATCTCCCACATGAACGTGGAACCGGCGGCGAACGCGGAGCAGACATCCACCAAAAAGGTATACAAGGCCTACGCTTCCTTTGAAGCGGACGACCGCATCCGCCTGGGCATGAGCATGCAGATCTACCTGACGGATAATACGGAGAACACAACGGAGGAAGCTGAGGAATGAGAACCCTGAACGGCAAGAAACTGATCCTGTGGGCGCTGAGCCTGATCCTGTGCATGACGGCCTGCGCGCCTGCCTTTGCCTCAACCGGAGACCGGGTGCTGCTGCACCGGTCCGACGTGGACGGAGACAGCAATTTATACATCCGGACCGCTTTCCCGTACGGAAACGGGGTATACGTGATTGCCCAGGAGGGCGGCGAGGATAAGGTCCTGCGGTATGCGGACGTAAACGCGGAACCGGAGGTCTTTGTGCTGGACCAGGAAAAGCTTCGCGGTGAAGACGGCGAAGACGAGGAGGACGGGGCGGAAGACGCGGAAGAAGTGAAAGACGCCGAAGACGCGGGCGACGCGGACGACGTCGATGACGCCGGCAGCAGCGCCGATGGCCTGCTGGACGCGGCCGCCCTGCTGGGCGACACAGACGACACGGACGACGTTGACGACGCGAAAGACGCCGGAAACGCGGACGGCCTGCTGGACGGCTTCGGCCTGCTGGATGACGAAGACAGCGGGGAAGAAGAAGCCGGTGAAGGCTATGCATATGTGAACAACTGGTTTATCTGGAACGATGAGCTGTACGGCCTGACGATCAAGGAACAATACAGCAACGGGAAAAACAAGGTCGAGGTGATCCCGCAGCACGCGAAGCTGGAGAACGGCGAAGTGATCCTGGAGGAGGCCGCCGGCCTGCCGGAGATGGACCTGAGCTGCCTGATCGTGGATGAGGAAGAGTATCAGTATACAAAGGGCATCGACAAAATCCTCCCGTTGGACGGCAAGCTGGCGATGACCGTATACGGCGAAGGCGCTGAGGTGCTGGAAATCATCGACATGCAGGAAGGAACCAGCACCGAGATCGAACTCGGGGATGACTTCAGCGGCGAGATTGCCGCCGGCCCGGACGGCAGCCTGATAGTGACGCACACGATCTGGTCGGACACCGACGGTACCACCACGGTGAAGGTTAACCGCCTGGACCTGGAAAGCCGGGAAGAGGAAACGCTGATGGAGCTGGCCGGACTGAACGACAGCCGGATCACGCCCTGCTACGACCCGGCGAAGGACACCCTGTACTATATCCTGAACGGGGAAGTGTGGGCGGCGCCGCAGTTTGACGTAGCGCAGGCCGTGGCCGTGAACGACTGCCAGAGCACCGGCGACGGCATGTACCTGATGCCGAACGGCTTTTTGCTGATCAGCATGTATAACAGCGTGGAGCTGAAAAACACCGATCCCGCCCAGCGGGGCAGCATCAGGCTGCGGATCCGCGACCAGGGCTGGGGCAACTCCATGAGCGAGACTATCTATGACATCAACAACACCCGGGGCGATATCTCCGTGGTGCTGCAGCAGGACTGGAACGCCAAGGTGCAGCAGGAAATGATGAACCGGGACAGCACGGTGGACATCTACGTGCTGCAGTATGACCAGAATGACTTCAGCGCGCTGCGCAACCGGGACTACCTGCCGGACCTGAGCGGCAACGAAAAGATCGCCGCGAACGTGGAGCGCATGTACCCTTACGTGCAGGACGCCCTGAAGCAGAACGGCAAGATCATCGCGATTCCCACCGGCTTCACCGGAGAGACCCTGGGCATCAACATGCACATCTGGAAGGAAATCGGCGGCACCGAGGAGGAACTGCCGAAGACCTGGAACCAGTTCTTTGACTGGGTGGAGAAGATGCCGGAACGCCTGGACGGCCGGGACGTATCGCTGAGCGAAAGCTATACCGACCGCGTGTACTTCCGCGCGGAGATCCTGCAGATCATGCTGAACCAGTATGAAGCATGGATGGAAAGCAAGGGAGACAACAGCTACGCCTTCGCTTCCCCGATGATGTGTGAGCTGCTGGGCCGGCTGAACAACCTGGACTATGACGCGCTGGGCATTGCCGAACACCAGGAGGAAGAGGACCGGGACGAGGAAGACGGCTATCTGTATAACCCGGATGAGGAATACAAGCGGCCACTGCTGGAGCTTTACACTTCTCCGGTGATGAACGGCGGAAGCGACTTTGAACCGCTGCTGCTGGGCTTTGAGGAAGGGGAGGCGCCGGTGATCCCGGTGAGGATCTGCGCGGCGTTTGTGAATCCCTATTCCGAGCATCCCCAGGAAGCCATGGAGTTCCTGGCGATGGCCATGGACAACATGGAAGTGTACTACAGCTACTCTGCTTACGCGGACAAGACCGAGCCGGTCCGGGATCCTTATTTCGAGCAGAACCGCAAGATGTTCGAGAAATATATCGAAAGACTGAAGAAGCAGATTGCCAAGGCGGAGGAAGACAGCGAAGAGAAGCAAGCACTGGAAGAATCCCTCAAGGCCGAGGAAGAGTACATCAAACAGGAAGAAGAGCACGCGTGGCTCGTCAGCGCGGAAATGATTGAAAACTACCGGAAGTGGAACGCCGGGTACAGGGTGAAGGGCTACAGCTTCTTCAACGACCTGTTCGGCGAAGATCCGAACGACGAGGACTACAACGAGTTCGAAAAGATGTTCTACAGCAACGAGGGCGCGAAGATGGATCCCGCGGAGCTGCTGGGGAAGCTGGACCAGAAGGTCCAGATGATCCGGATGGAGAGAGACTACTGAGAATTCTGAATTTATAATTCAGAATTCTCAATGAAGAATGCTGCGATCGCCGTATTCCGCAATCTCAATGGTCGCGACTCCACACTGTGGAGCTTGCTCCCTTTCGATTGACCTCAGAACCGATGAAATTTCCGCCACTGGTGGTCATCGGCTCTTCGCCCAAAGTTTTTCAGAACTTTGACGGCTGTAGCATGGCATCTGTATTCCGCAACCTCAGTCGGCGCGACTGTTCCGCAATCTCAGTCGGCGCAGCAGGCATCGCTGGCGCTTCAACCTGCTTCTTGCTTCGATTGACTCGCTCAGGGCGCTTTTGCCTTCGGCAAATGACCCACTGGGTCACCGCTTCCCTCACTCCCCACTGGGCAGCTCGCTTGCTTCGGTTGACCTCAGATCCGATGAAATTTCTGCCACTGGCAGTCATCGGCTCTTCGCCCCAAATCAAAGATTTGGACAGATGCTCAACAATGAAAAATGAAGAATGAATAGTCTAAAACCATTACGGAGGAATGAACATCACCGTTTTTGAGCGCCGGTCCGGACAGGTGCTCAATCAATAAAACAATTCAGGCAATGGACAATTTGAAATCTGGAAGACCCTGAGACGACCTGGAAGAGGATTTTTGCGGCAAAAAACGGCGGAACCGACCCTGTTCCGCCCAAAAGGAGGAAGAAAGAATGAAGAATCAGACCCGAAAAAAGGTGATCCTGTGGCTGGCAGCCCTGGTGCTGCTTGTGACCTCCTGCGCGACGGCTTTCGCGTCACCGGGAGACCGTACGATTAAGCACTCATCCTCCATGACCTGGGGAATGGGTGAAAACATTCAGTCAGTCTTCCGGATGGGAGACGGATTCGGCGTTATTTCCAGTGATGATACGGGCATGTATCTCCTGAAATACGCGGACGCCCAGTCTGAACCGGAAAAGTTTGTTCTTCAGGAATATAATTACGATCCTTTCGCTGAAGAAGAGGGCGCCGAAGAAGCACAGATGACCGGCGAGGCGCCCGAAGGGACTGAACCGGAAGCCGACGAACCGGCGGATGAAGCGGAAATCCAGTTTGAAGCGAAACCGGAAACCGCGGATCCGGCCGCTGAAAACGGCGCGGCGGCAGAGGAAAAGCAGGAGGACGCTGAAGCGGTGGCCGGAGAGCAGCCCGCTGTGGAAGGACTGCTGAGCCTGGACGACATCGACTGGTCGGACGAAGCACTGAACGATGAACAGGCACAGGACGCTTTCCCGGAAGGAGCGTATTTCTCCGGAGACGGGGAATTCCCGGAGGGAATGGATTTTCAGTACGAGCCCGAAACATACTACAATACACAGAACTGGTTTGTGTGGAACGGGGAAGTCTACGGCATCGCGGTGGGACAGAAATGGGATGAGAACGGAAACAGCACGCTGGAAGGCGTCAAAGTAAAGCACTACAAGCTGGAAGACGGCCAGGTGACCGAGGAGGACACCGATCTGCCGGAGTGGGATCATGAAACACTGGCAGGAGAAATGGACAGCTTCGGGAGCTTCTACCTGAATGATGTAAGCGTGGCCGGGGATACGCTGCTTGCGCAGACCTGGGGAGCGACCGGAACCATCATCATGACGGTGGACCTGAAAACCGGCGCTGTCTCGACGCTGGATATGGGAGAGAAAAATGTAAATGCCTATACAGCAGGGCCGGAAGGCTCTGTGCTCGTGGGTGTATATGACTGGCAGAGCGAAAAGTGTTCCATTGTCCGCAAGAACCTGTCCGACGGTAAGGAAGAAACCCTGACGGAGTTTGAAAACACCACCGAAGACATGGGCCTTTGCTACGAAGCGGATACGGATATGCTGTATATGGCCCAGGGCGGCGAACTGTGGAAAGCGCCGATGGCGGACCTGACGAAGCTGGAAGCGGTCAACGACTGCCCGCTGACAGGGTGCAAAATTACCGCGCTGCCGAACGGGTTTGTGCTGGCCTGGAACAACTATAATATCCTGCTGCGGAATACAGATCCTTCGGTCCGCGGCACCACCATGCTGCATGTGGAGGACAATACCGGCTATAACCGGACCATGTCCGAGACGGTATTTGCCCTGAACGAGAAGCGGGGAGACCTTTCTGTGATCATCCGCCAGCAGTACAGCTGGAGCGCGCAGACCCATGCCCTGACAGATATGATGAACAAGGACGGCAGCACGGATATTTACGTACTGCCGTATGAAGGAACAGAGTTCAACGCGCTGAAAAAGCGCGGCTACCTGGCGGACCTGAGCGACAATGCGGAGATTGCTGATAAAGTGAACCGCATGTATCCCTATATCCAGGACGCCCTGAAGCAGGACGGGAAGATCATTGCCGTCCCGATCAGTCTGACCGGATATAGCTTTGGCTTAAATTATACCGCGTGGAAGAAGATCGGCGGTACCGAGGAAGAACTGCCGAAGACCTGGGAACAGTTCTTTGACTGGCTGGAGAAGCTGCCGGAACGCCTTGAGGGAGCGGAAGCCACCCTGACCGACAATCCGTACGCGGCGGATTCCCTGAGCGGTACATTTACCAGCGACATCATGTATCAATACCAGATGTGGCTGGACAAGAAAGGCGAAGGCCTGGTGTTCAACACCCCGGAACTGAGCAGCCTGCTGAAACGCGCAAACAATATGGATTATAAATCGCTGGGCCTGCAATCCTGGGATGACGATATCCACGGCTATACGGTCGAAGGCAATCATATTCTGGCAACCAGCATGCCGGCGCCGATGGGATATGAAGGGATGCAGAACGAAATGCCCCTGCCCCTGAGTCTGAAAGAGGGGGAGGACCCGATCATTCCCGTGCAGATTTATGTTGCCTGCGTGAACCCGTTCTCCGAACATGCCGCGGAAGCCAAGGAATTCCTGGCGCTGGCCATGGAAAACCTGGAGTACAATGCCAACTACAGTTTCTTTGCGGATCAGACAGAGCCCCTTCGTGCGCCCTATTATGAGCAGAACAAGAAAAACTATGAAAAATGGCTGGCAGAGGCTCAGAAAGAATACGAGAAAGCCGAGGAGGGCGAGGCAAAAATCTGGGCGGAACAGAGTGTGAAATCGTGGGAAGAATCACTCGAACAGCTGGATCAGGAATCCTGGATAATCAGCCCGGATAAGCTGAGACTTTACCAGAACATCCTGCCTTTCTGCAAGGTGCTGGATCATGATTACCAGCGGGAGGTCCAGGCCACGATCAGCGGACAGGAAGCGCAGCTGGAAGCACAGTTGATGGATGGGGAAGATGGTGATAGTATTAACATTGATAACTTCCTCAACCTTTTGGACCAGAAGATGCAAATGATCCGTGATGAAGGGAAATGATTCCTTTTGTATAAGAAATTTCGACTGGCGTGGCCGTTCCTGCTGCCGGGACTGGCGGGGCTGCTGATCTTCTACGGCATCCCGTTTGTGGGCGGAATCTGGTACAGCGTGACAGACGGGAAAGTTCAGAACGCGTTTGTAGGGCTGGAGAATTATATCTCCGTATGGAACAACACCATGTTCCAGATGGGCCTGAAAAACACCATGGAGCTTTCCCTGATCTGCGCGCCGCTCCTGTTCCTGCTCTCCTTTGTGCTGGCAGCGGGACTGCACCGCATCCGTCCGGCCGGCGGGTTCTTCCGCTCCGGCGTGCTGCTGCCCTACCTGATGCCCTCCTCGGCCATCCTGCTGATCTGGCTGATCTGGTTCGATTTCCGCGGACCGGTGAACCGCCTGCTGGTTGCGCTGGGGGGAACGCGGGTGGACTGGCTCGTCGGACCGGAAGCCCGGCTTCCGGTTATCCTGCTGTTCCTGTGGAAAAACCTGGGCTTCTGCGTGGTCATCTTTATGTCCGCACTGCAGTCCATTCCGGAATCGCTGTATGAGTATGCGACGCTGGAAGGCGCTTCCTTCATGAAGCAGACCTTCCGGATTACGCTGCCGCTGGCGATTCCGTCCGCGTTCCTGGTGGCGATTCTGTCCTTTGTGAACGCGTTCAGGATTTTCAAGGAAGTGTATTTCATTGCCGGCGCCTATCCGAACGAGCCGCTTTTGTATACGCTGCAGAACTACATGAGCAATATGTACAACCAACTGAGCTACCAGAACGTGACAACGGCCGCCTATATCTTTGCCGTGATCGTGTTCCTGCTCTTCGGCGTGCTCTTCCTGAGCCAGCGGTCGGCGCTGAAGCGGCTGAACGGAGGCGATTGAGAAGATGAGAAATCCTAAAAGCCTCCGGATCTGGCTGGCGCGGATTGCCCTGACGCTGTTCGCGGTGATTATCCTGCTGCCGATGGTGCAGACCTTCCTGTATTCCTTCTCCTCCATTCCGGAGATGCAGGGACTGATGGAGCAGCGCGGCAAACGGACAGAAACCTGGATGGATCTGCACCTGTCCCCTCACCAGATTTCCCTGGGGCAGTATGAGCAGGTTCTGGTGAAGGATGACGAAATCCTGCATTTCTTCACCAACTCCGTGATCTACGCGGCGGCAATCCTGCTGGGGCAGGCGTTTGTGATCCCGGCCATGGCCTTCGGGCTGAGCAAATTCAAATTCCGCGGACGGGAAACGCTGTTCTTCATGATCGTGATGCTGATGCTGCTGCCTTTCCAGGTGACCATGGTGCCGAACGTGCTGACGCTCCGCTTTATGGGACTGCTGGAAACGGTCTGGGCAGTGATCCTGCCGATGCTGTTTGCCCCGTTCTTCATTTTCCTGCTGCGGCAGTATATGATTGCCCTGCCGGATGAGCTGCTGGAGGCCTCCTCCATAGACGGAGCCGGACCCTTCCGCTCCTTCCTGTGGATTGTGCTGCCGGTGTGCCGGCCGGTGCTGGGCGCGGCGGCGGCGCTCTCCTTCGCGGAGAGCTGGAACCTGGTGGAACAGCCGCTGACATACCTGAGCAAAAGCGAAATGCTGATGCCGCTGTCCACCCGGTTTAACCAGATGATGGCCGGCAGCCAGGGATACGAGTTTGCTGGCGCGGCGCTGTACATCCTGCCCGCATTGCTGATTTACCTGTTCTTCCAGGAGGACATCCTGGCCGGGATTCAGCTGACGGAAATGAAATAAGAGGCTAGCCTGAGCGGCGGAAAGGTCTGATAAGGATATGACACTCAAAAAATTCGCTTTGCGGGGAATGATCGTCCTGGCGGCAGTGATTGCGCTGTGCGTGCTGTTTTCCGGCACTTTCCGGACCCTGACCACACCGAAGGTGACCCTGGAGCACTCGAAAAACGGAAAGATGGAGTCCTCGACCGTACTGATGGGCAAGGTGGTTTTTCCGGAGGAAGAGGAAATGAACATCCAGGTTCCGGAGGAACTGAGCCTGACCGTGCGGCGGCTGTATGTGACGCCCGGCCAGCAGATCTCCAAGGGAGACAGGATGATCGCCGCGGAGGTTACGGACGGGAACAAGAAGCTGCTTGAACTGCAGGCGCAGTATGTGAAAGTCAGGGATACGCTGGACAACTGGGACCGGAAACACGGGGACATCCGGCTGACCCGCAACGAGGAAGCCTGGATAGACGCCTATAACGCCGCCCGGGAAGCGGAAGACAAGGAGCTGGAGCTCCGGCACGCCCTGATGGCGAACCTGGGCCTGAAGAGCACGAGCGACCTGAACGAGACCACGGTCAAAAAGTTTCTGAAAACCCTGAAGCAGAAGGCTAGCCAGCAGGCGATCATTGAGCAGTATAACAACTGGATGATGGCCAAAAACGCGATGACGGAGGCCCAGAAGAAGCTGAAGGGCCTGGACCGGTATGCGGTGGAGGATTCGGTATGGACCACCCTGCAGGAGAAGAACGATAAGATTAAGGAAAAGGCCGAGATTGAAGACAAGATGATGGCGATCCGGCAGCTGCAGAAGCAGGTATCGGAGATTGCCGCCCCCCACGACGGCTATGTGATCGAGGTGAAGGTGCAGAAGGACGGGGTGCTGAGCAGCGGCGAGGCGGAACTGTTCCTGATCTCCCCGGAGGACAAAGGCCCCGTGCTGCGCGCGGAACTGACGGACAAGAAAAATACCGTGCAGAAGGGCGCGGTGGTTTCCATTCCCGTTGATCAATGGATGCGTGTGGAAAGCAAAGTGACTGCCACAGGCCTGACCAAAACAGGCGTTCCCTACGCGGATATCAAAATACCGGACGACCTGAGCTACCGCGTGAGCAACCTGTTCAAGGACAGCGAGGAAATCAAGATGAAAGCCACTGTCCGCGCCAAGGAAAACACCACCCTGATTCCGGTGGCCGCGGTGCGCGGCAGCGGCGAAAACCGCTATGTATTTGTCGGTCAAATGCAGCAGTCCCTGTTCGGCGATACCCGCTACAAAGTGGAAAGGGTGGAGTTCAGGGTGCTGGGCGAGAATGACAAATATGTCTCGACAGACAGCGGTGAGCTGAGCTACGATTCCAGGCCTATCCTGTATATGGAGGATCGGGAAATTCAGGAAGGCTCTGTTGTAATGGCACGTGAGGGTAAGGAGTAAGCAGGAATGGAACGAAAATTCCGGTTTTCATTTCTATTGCTGGCGGGTATCCTGCTGCTGGGCGCGGGTCTGATCGGCCTGACCACAGTGCCGGATGTAATGCAGTATGCCTTCCTGCCGTCTTCTGTGAGCCCCACGGAGACTGCCCTGCCGACGGAAACAGCGGAGGAGGATCTGCAAGCCACCGCGGAACCGGCGAAAAAGAAACCCGAAGTATCCACGACGCCCCTGCTTGACCTGTATAAGAAAGCTGCGGAAAGCATGGGGGAGTTATTCCCCAGCCTGACAATGCACAGCGTGAAGGCCGGTGAGGCGATTTCGATTCACGATTCGGACAAGCGGCAGGAAGGCATTTACCTGTACGCGATCGGACCGCACTGGAACGAGGTCTATTATCCCTATGTCCGGAAAGGACGGCTCCTTGGGACGGCGGACGCGGAAGCCGCGTCCGAAGTGGTGGTGCTGGATGAAAAAACCGCGGTGAAACTGTTCCAGGATGTGGATCCAGTTGAGCATCCTGTATCCTGGAGGGAGAAACCGCTGGAGGTGGCGGGGGTAGCCCCGCACAGCCGCAGGCTCGGTGAAGCCGGGGAATTTGCGGCCTGGGTTCCGCTGGACCTGGTGACGGACGCGGACCTGCTGGTGCTGTCCGCACCGGCGGGTACGGGCGATATGTTCCCCGCGTTTAAAAGATACGCTGAGAACGCAATCGGCACAGGCACGGCGATCAACCTGGCACAGGAAAAATTCCGGGCGCTGATGCCGCTGCTGCTGGTCTTCGTGATCGCGGCCATCTGGTTTATGAAGCGCTGGATCCGCTGGCTGGCGGGGTATATCCGCATCCAGACGGAAAAGGTGAAGGCGGAAAGCAAACGGCGCTATATTATGAAGCTTCTGTCGTATGCGGCCGGGCAGATCCTGCCGGTGATCCTGCTGATTGCGGCGACGATCGGAGCCTGCTTCCTTGTGGCTGTGGTGGCGCTCCGGCCGATGCTGATTTTCCCGGAATGGATTCCGGAAACGCTGGGTGAATATGAACCCTGGATTCAAAGGTTCTGGCAGCTGGTGGGCGTATCGGCCCAGCCGGTGACCCTGAAGACGCCGGAACTGGCGGAAGTGCAGTTCTGGAGCAGCCTGGTCCTGTGGGGAACGTTTGTGGTGCTGCTGCGGGCCGCGAAGCAGACGCTGATGGGAATGTTTCGTCATCGCTGAGGCGAGGACAATTCAGAATTCAGAATTCAGAATTCATAATTCATAATTATGCTGCCTGCTGCAGGGAGTTCCTTCAGCGCGATGAGATAAGAGCAAAATACTCGTTGCGCATGGCGGGAATGTGACAAGGGGGACGGTACCTAGTGTAATGCGAAGTGTGACATTAGGTCCGTCCCTTCTGTCATGTTCCCGTTTTCCGCATTGTTAAATAAAAAGTTTTCAAAAATCCGATATTATTTTTCTTTTTCCGGTCTAATAAGGTACAGGAGGTGAGCGAAGGATGAGCAATGTGACGGGCCCGGACAATGCTCAGGATCGCAGCCGGAGACTGGAGGAACTGGTGGACCGGTATCAGGAACAGGTGACGCGGATGTGTTTCCTGTATCTGTGTGACAAGACAATGGCGGAAGACGCCGTGCAGGAAACCTTCCTGAAGGTCTACCGGTCCATGGATACGTTCCGCGGCGAATCCGGCGAAAAGACCTGGATCATGAAAATCGCCATCAGAACGTGCTACGACATGAACCACTCCGGATGGTTCCGGGTGATCAACCGGCATATAACGCCGGACATGGTGCCGGAGGCGGCGGTTCCCTTTGAGGAGGGTGACGACGAACTGATGAACGCCGTGGTCCGCCTGCCGATCCGGCTTCGCGAGGTAATCCTCCTGTATTACTATCAGCACCTGAATGTGAATGAAGTGGCCGAAGCGCTCGGCATCTCTCAGTCTTCCGTTTCCGGAAGGCTGAAACGGGGACGGGAAAAGCTGAAAGCGATGATGGAAGGGAGTGAGTTCGATGAGTAAAAGATATACGAAAGATACCTTCTCTGAATCCCTTGACCGTCGGCTTTCCGGCTTCCGGGCGGACCCGTGGCTAGCCCGGCGCGTGATCGGCGCGGAAAAAGGAGAGAAACCAATGAAAAAGAAAATATCTGCCGCCACAATCCTGGTCGTTGTCCTTCTGGTCCTGGCGATGGCCGGGGCCGTAGCTGCTGCAAACTGGACGGTGATCAGCCGCTTTTTCGGGACCGGCTGGTACTACAATGAAGAAGCGATCGAAGAACCGCTGAAAACTGAATACGATCTGAAAACCGTGCGGGTTCAGGCTACGGAAGCCTACTGGGCGGAGGACGGGGTGTCCGTTGTGTTTAAGGTGGAATGCACCGACCCGAACTGCCTGCCGTATTATGAAGAAGGGGAACATCCGGAACAGATTGAGTATAACGGAGAAAGCGTCACCCAGGACGAACTGCGGGGGGACAAGGAACTGATCTCGTGCGAGATCCGGATGCCGGGAGGCGATTCCTGGACATGGTATGATTACAGCGATGACGGGCTGTTTATTATCGCGACTGCCGCGCAATATGATACGGAAAGCATAAAGGCGGGAAGCACAATGAAGTTCCAGTGTTCGTGCTGGAATCTGCAGAGCGGGGAGAGTGAAGACGGCGTCATTACCGTAACGCTGCCGCCGCTGGAAATGCAGGAAGGCTATTTCTACGGAAAGGAATAGAAGAGAGAAATTCAGAATTCAGAATTCAGAATTCAGAATGGCGGAGTGGATACTGAGGAGATACCGGATAAAGGGGGACGGTAGACCAGAGAAAAATAATTTTTCAGGGGGTCACTTTTCAAGGTAAGTTCCGGTTTTGCGTCAGTAAGTTCCGGAAGTTGCTG
>R26__coassemble_1237_pt1 | contig 13144 bp, 9 predicted proteins | sample R26__metabat2_high_PE_047 | metagenome-assembled genome bin R26
GATCCACAGTTTCCACACCTCCGGATTCGCGGTACCCGCGAACCGGAATAATCATTAATATTTGGATTGCTATTTTTGTTGAGTTTAGCATTAATCATAGCTATAGCTGGTTTTATGTTATATAAAACAGCAATGATTTTGCACAGCAGAAAAAAATATATAAAGAATAAATTGAAGCTTACACAGCAACTATCCCCCATCCAGAAAAGTATCCTGATAAGTTTATTACAAAGCGATGATAAATCTATTGTTCTTGATAGCACTTCTGGAGATACTTTATATCTTCTTAGCAACAAATTTATTCATCAGCCACAACAGGTATTTAGTATGGATGATTCTGACATAATAGTACTTCGCTATGTTCCCCATCCATGGCTTATGGATTTATACCAGAACAATTCTAAATTCAGAAAAATGCTTGAGGACTAATAAGAGGTGATTCCATGACCAACTTTGATTTCCTCTCATCCAACCCAGACTTTGCCTCCTTTGCAGAGTCTGCAGTAGCTGCTGAAAAGATCTATTCCATTGATCCGGCAGCTTGTGTGATGGCCTGCCGGAGGGCGATGGAGAACGCTGTCAAATGGATGTATTCTGTGGACAGCGCACTTGCCATGCCGTGGGATGATAAGTTGGTCAGCCTGATGAGCACTGAGGAATTCAGGGATCTGGTGGATGATAACCTGTACCGGCGGATGGATTATATCCGCAGGATCGGAAACAGTGCGGCTCATGATGGAAAGAAGATCTCGAAAGAACAGGCTGCTCTCTGCCTGCAGAACCTTTGGTATTTCCTGGACTTTGTAGCTTATTGCTATGGTGACAACTATACATCCGGACAGTATGATCCTTCCCTTCTGGAGGCTCAGTCCTCCCCTGTTGCCATTGTTCCTCCGGAAACTGAAGCACAGCTGGAATTACTGATGCAGGAGAATGCGGACCTTCGTGAAAAGCTCACTGCCCAGCGTGTGGAGCAACAGCAGACTTATGTGCCCAAGCCTCTGGAAATATCAGAATATAAAACGCGGAAACTGTATATTGATGTCATGCTGGAGGATGCCGGCTGGACAAAAGGCAAAGACTGGCTGGACGAAGTGGAACTGCCGGGCATGCCCAACAAGAGCGAAGTCGGGTATGCAGATTATGTACTTTACGGAGATGACGGAAAAGCCCTGGCCGTAATTGAGGCCAAACGGACCTGTGTGGACGTGGCAAAAGGCCGCCAGCAGGCAAAACTGTATGCTGATATTCTGGAAAAACAGGATCATCGACGTCCCGTGATATTCCTGACCAATGGTTTTGAAACCCGGATCATGGATAACCAGTATCCGGAACGCCGGGTGGCGGCTATTTACAGCAAACGGGATCTGGAAAAGCTGTTCAATCTGCGGCGCACCAGGCTCCCGCTGAACTATGTTCAGGTGGATAAAAACATTGCCGGAAGATATTACCAGGAAGAAGCCATCAAAGCAGTCTGTGAAAACTTTGATGAAAAGAACCGCCGGAAAGCGCTGCTGGTTATGGCCACCGGCAGCGGCAAAACCCGTACGGTCATTGCCCTGTGCAAGGTTCTGATGGACAAAGGTTGGGTTAAGAATATCCTGTTCCTGGCAGACCGGAATTCCCTGGTCACTCAAGCAAAGCGGAATTTTGTCAATCTGATGCCCGACCTGTCTGTAACAAACCTGTGTGAAGATAAAGAAAACTATGACGCACGGTGTGTGTTCTCCACATACCAGACGATGTTCAACTGCATTGATACGATCAATGACGAGCAGGGACAGAAGCTGTTTACCTGCGGTCATTTTGATCTGCTGATCTGTGATGAAGCACACCGCTCCATTTACAATAAATACAGGGATATCTTCAATTACTTTGATGCTCCCCTTGTCGGTCTGACCGCCACGCCGAAGGACGAAATTGATAAAAACACCTATGAGATCTTTGATCTGGAAAAAGGTGTGCCCACCTATGGCTATGAGCTGGCCCAGGCTGTACAGGATGGATTCCTGGTGGATTTCATCAGTGTGGAAACCACGCTGAAGTTCATCCAGCAGGGCATTGTATATGACGAACTGTCAGATGAAGACAAGGAAGAATATGAAAATACCTTTGAGGATGAGAACGGCCAGCTGCCGGAAAGCATCGAATCTTCTGCACTGAACGACTGGATTTTCAACGAGGACACCATCCGTGAAGTGCTTCATGTTCTGATGGAAAACGGACTGAAGATTGATTATGGAAACAAGATCGGCAAAACGATTATCTTCGCAAAGAATCATAATCATGCGGAAAAAGTGCTGGAAATCTTCGGAAAGAATTATCCGCACCTGACGAACTGGGCTAAGGTGATTGATAACTATATGACCTATGCGCAGAGTGCGATCGATGAATTTTCTGAGCCCGGAAAGCTTCCCCAGATTGCCATCTCAGTAGACATGCTGGACACCGGTATCGATGTACCGGAAGTGTTGAATCTGGTGTTCTTCAAGAAAGTCATGAGTAAAGCCAAGTTCTGGCAGATGATCGGCCGCGGTACGCGCCTGTGCCCCGGGCTGATGGATGGAGAAGATAAGAGCAAGTTCTATATTTTCGATTTCTGCGGCAACTTTGAATTCTTCCGGATGAATAAAGGGCGCCCGACAACAAATACTCTGGCGCTGGCGGGAGCCCTTTTCAACCTAAAGGCACAGATTGCGTATAAGCTGCAGGATCTGGCATACCAGACGGAACCGCTGACTGTTTTCCGCGAATCCCTGGTGCAGGATATGGTGGAAAAAGACAAGGCTTTGGACCGGGACAATTTTGCCGTAAAACAGCACCTGAAATATGTGGAACAATACAGTGATCCAGTTAATTACCAGGCGTTGACTTATGAAAACACACTGGACATTAAAGAAGAGCTGGCACCTCTCATCGAGCCGGAACAGGATGATCCCAAGGCTCTGCGGTTTGATGCGCTCATGTACGGGATCGAACTGGCTTACCTGATGGGAGAAAAGCATGTAAAAGCCCGTCATGATCTCCTGAACAAAGTATCCGCAATCGCCAGTGTGGCTAATATTCCCGAGATCATGGCACAGAGTGATCTGATTCACAAGATTCTGCATACGGATTATCTGGATCTTGCCGGAATTGATGAATTTGAGTATATCCGTGAAAACCTCCGCGACCTTGTTAAGTATATTCCCCATGAGAAATATATCTACAATACGAACTTTGATGATGAGATCCTGTCCATGGAATGGAAGGATTCAGAACTGGAAAACGATGATCTGAAAAACTACAAGGCAAAGGCTGAATTCTATGTCCGTCAGCATCAGGATGAAGCAGTTATTGCGAAGCTGAAGGGCAACATTCCGCTGACAGAGCAAGATGTTGCAGAACTGGAACGGATCCTCTGGAGCGAGATCGGCAGCAAGGAAGACTATGAGCGGGAAATCGGTTCTGTACCGCTGGGTGAGTTTGTCCGAAGTATTGTCGGTCTGGATATGAATGCAGCCAAGGCCGCGTTTGCCGAATATCTGGACAGCACACGGCTGGACAGCCGGCAGATTTACTTTGTGAATCAGATTGTGGAATATATCGTGCACAACGGCATGCTGAAAGACTTCTCTGTTCTGCAGGATCCTCCGTTTACGGATCAGGGAAGCATCGTGGAAGTATTTACCGATCTTTCCGTCTGGACCGGCATCAAAAAGGCCATTGAGACAGTAAATGCAAACGCATTGGGAGCTTAACACGGATCAGATAATCAGCTGTTTTTCGTTGGTCTTTAGGACATGCAAATAAAAAATCTGCTTATCTAATATATCTTATTGAACATGAGGTATAATCGTTGATACACATACGGATTTTTGATATCATTATTATGTTATTATCTTCGTTTTAAAACATCATCTGCACTTTACCGTTTATAGTTAGCTATATATTTACAAGGAGCAATATGCAATGAGGAAAGTAGTCATTTTATTTCTTGTCCTGTGTATGCTTGTTCCTGTTGCCTGTGCTGACGGTTTTTCAACTAATCCCACTTTGATTAATCAGGCAGCAAAATCAGTCATGATGCTGGAAGTGTATAATGCGGATGGAGAAGTAACAAAAACCGGCAGCGGTTTTGTTGCCTTTGACAACCGCCATTTAATTACCAATTATCATGTAGCAGAAGATGCCAATATGATCTATGCTTATAGCGATACTGGAGACCCTTATATCATTATGGATGTTTGTATCGCTGACAGCAAGAAAGACATTGCCATTCTTCAGTTCTTTTCTCCAACAGATCTGACTCCTTTATCACTAAATGAAGCTGGCGAAGTTATCCGTGCTTCATCCGTCATTGCAATCGGAAGTCCCAAAGGATTCACTAATTCTATTTCATCCGGAATAGTCAGTTCTGCATTTGAGGAAGCAGGATGCTCATACATACAGTTTACTGCTCCTATTTCAAGTGGGAGCAGCGGCGGTGCGCTTTTTGATGATAATGGGAACGTCATTGGCATTACTACGATGAATTATGATGACGGAGTTGGCGTCAGCCAAAACCTGAATTTTGCGGTAAATATCAAAGAAGCTGTTGATCTGTATGCACAGTATTCCGGAGAATCGTATAAACTCTCCAAACTCGATCAAATCGATGTTAATGTCCCACCACCAACAGCCACACCCAAACCAAAGCCTACCTTTACCCCCAAGCCCACAGCAACTCCTGAACCAGATTATAAGCAATATTCCTTTGCTATTACTAAAATCAACTGGCGCACTTCACTGGATAAAAAAACAATGTATGCTTCTTTCCGGATCGAAAACAATACTGATAAAGATATTAAAGAATTGTATATAACACCCCATAAATACATAAGAGATGGTGTCACATCTGGCGGATTGCCTACACCTATCCATATAAAGAAAGCCATAAAAGCTCACGATTTTGAGAAGACTCTGGAACAGGAAATCTCAATACCGTCGCGTACCTCTTTTATATACTTTCAAATCACAGAAGTAGTATATGCCGACGGTACATCAGATAAAGCTTGGCTATCTACCAACCTCTTTTCTGTTGATATAAAGCAATAAGCACCTATACTATAAGCAAAATCAATGCTCGTTACAATTTTACACCCCTGTTACATCCCCTTGATGCTTTTGTTACGGGGTTTATGCTATACTCCTTTCAGTCACGGAAGAGTTGCTTATTCTTTTACTTTGAGGGGTCTGACATGAACCGAACTGAAATCATCACCTGTAAGAAATGCGGTATGCCACTGAAGAAAGGAACAAAGATCTGCTCCTACTGCAGGCAGGATACCGGGTATCTGATTAACCGGGCGCCGAAGGAACATAAATATATCCGGATCTGGAACTGGAGAATTCCCATTCCGTGGGTGACCCTGGTTCTGATTCTGCTCAACGCCGTTGCGGGGATTTATAAGCTGGCAGGCGGTGAATATGATGTGATCCGTCACCTGGGGATGACCCAGGGCGCGCTACAGCGGGGCGAGGTGCTCCGGTTTGTCCTGAGCAATTTCCTGCATATGGGGCTGCCGCACTTTATCAGCAACATGTACGGCCTGGCCATCTACGGGTTCATCTTTGAGAACCGGATCGGCAAATGGAAATACCTGCTGATCTATATTGCCTCCATGCTGGGTTCTTCCCTGCTGATCAACTTCCTGGGCGGGAACGGGATCCATGCCGGCGCCAGCGGAGCCATCTTCGGCCTGATGGCGGCCAACCTGGTTTACTGCCTGGTCACCCGCAGGAAGATCCTGTATATGCTCTACGCGATTGTGGCGGTGGCGGGCAACGTCATCCACACCTTCTCCGCGGGCGTCAGCTGGCAGGGACACTTCGGCGGGGCCATTGCCGGGGCGCTGGTTGCTTTGCTGCTGTTCGCGCAGGAACGGAAAGCAAGGCAGGCATAAGCATACGGTCAAGGGTACGGTAAATTCAATTGCATCATTTTGGAATTCAATATAGTCATTTTGGGGTTAAATGACGATATTGAATTCAGTTGGAGATTTTCAGGAGTATTTCGGAAAGATGAAAGAAACCTATTATCTGAATCAGGAAACCCTGCCGCAGATGCCGGTTCCGCATGATAATCAGATCAAGCGCATTACGGTGGATCAGGAGTTCATCACTTTTTTTCTGACTGCCAGGGCGGATAACCCGGATGACGGGATCCGGGTGTATCATCCGGAAGCAACGGCTTTGACGATGCGGTTCCATCTGACATATGAGGATGATTTCTACCTGGTTAAGCAACAGACTCGCCGGCTGGCAGATCTCATTCCTCATTTTCTTTTGCCTGCAACGTTTACCTGGCGCAGCCGCTACATCAGCATGCGCAACAAAGAACTGAACGGCCTGGCTGACAGCGGGGAATATCTGGATTATATCGCCCATTACATAGGATACGAGCAGATCATCATTCAATTTGGTTTCTATTCTCTGGAAGCATCCGTTGATTACGTGGAATATGAATGGATTTCCTGACGGATAGAAAAAGCGCCCCTCACGGAGCAGGTTTTCCTGCAGATCGTGAAGGGCGCTTTTTCTGTTTGCCTGTATTCGCTTTTTACCGCTGATCCGTGAAGTACTCCATGCGGACGTAGGGTGCCACGCGGACCCGGTACATGGCCAGCGCGTCCTCATCGGTGAATGTGTAGTCGATGATGTCTCCCTGGCTGGCAATCTGAGCCACATACAGCCTGTCCATAACGGAAACAAGGCCCTTCTTGCTGTACTTTTTGAGGAAAGTTTTGATGGCCTTCTTTGCTTTCTTCAGCAGGTCCCTGTCCACGTCAGCGGAGGTCGGGTCGTCGATAAACGTCCGGCCTTTATGGGAGGGCCATTCCTCCATCGTCCTCAGGCGTCCTTCGGCGTTGAAAGCGGCAAAGCACTTGTAGTCTTCCCCTTTGCGGGTGTTGTAGAAATAAATCCAGTACTCTTCCATGTCCCTGTCTCTGCTTTTACCGGCATAGAAATGATCCGTCCGGATAATATCGCTCAGGTCATGGCCTTCCGCCTCCAGGACCTTCCGGGCTTTCTTTTCCCACTTGTCCCAGTCCACATTTTCTTCCGCAAAGACGGCAGAAACGGAGGAGAGAAGCAGGACCGCGCAAAGGAGCAGGGCGGTCAGGGCGTTGAATCGTTTGGTGTGTTTCATGGACCCCTCCTTCATCTTCTTTTCCTTCTGTGGTTTACCGGTAGTCCGAGTAGTACTCAATCCGGGGTTCGGGTTCCACGCAGACCCGGAAAATGACGGAATAATCGTCATGCACCAGGGTGTAGTAAACTGCGTCGTCCTGGATCAGGATCTGGTCTGCCTGCAGTTCGTCCGCCAGAGAGCAGATGGACTGGTTGTATTTCTGCAGGAAGGATTTGGCGGCTTCCCGGCCTGTTTTGAGCTGCTGCGCGTCCACAAAGCGGTAATCCGGATCATTGATGATCTTCACGCCTTTGCCTTCCGGATTGTCTGTGTCCAGGCCCGTCAGGACGCCCTGATCCGTCAGGCGGATCCGGTATTTGCTGAGATCCCCTTCCCGGGTGTCGTAGAACATGATCCAGTATTCATCCGAGGCCAGGCCGGAATCGGACTGGGGAGCGATTTCTCCCTCGACGCGGAGAATACCGCTGACATCATGGCCTTCCGCCTTCAGGATTCTCTCCGCTTCCGCTTCCAGCTGCTCCCAGTCGATTTCCTCCGCAAGGACCGGGGTAAGGGAGGCAAAAGACAGCACCGCAAGGTAAAGGACAGCGGCAAGGGCAGTGAAAAACCTTTTGTGTTTCATGGAGCACCTCCTGTTTGCTGTGTTGGTTTTATCTTAGAACGGCGGTGCGGAAATGGGAATGGTCTTTTACAACTCTTTTACAAAATATTACGAGAATATTACAACTGTTTCAGGGAGTAAGTGAGGACAGCCGGGTCATCGCCTGCGAGATGGCAAATGAACAGTGATTAATGGCAGTAAAAAAAGGCTTCCCTTCGGAAGCCTTTGGGTATGAATGCATTCTGCGGATGGTTGGCTCAGCGTCAGACAATCAGGGAAATGATCCAGAGGACCAGGGCAGTGAAGAGGGCGGCAGCCAGGAAGGCGATGACCTTCTGGTAATTGCGCTTGCCTTCCTCCCGGGCTTTGCCGATGTCGTCCAGCTTTTCGCCGTTCACGAAGGCGACGATCTCCTTATAGGAATGGATGTCCTGTTCCTTTTTGATCTTTTCCAGCCGGATGCAGAAGAATATGGCCAGGGCGAAAAACGGGATCCAGATGGCTAAGCCCCACCAGGACAGCCACTTGTACAGCGGGACAAAGGATACCAGGCAGATGAGAAGCAGTGCGGCGTAGATGTTGCTGTTCTTTTTGAAGGTACGGATGGTTTCCTGATCAATTTTCTCTTTCATGACTTCGATATCTCCCTTTACCAGTGTGTCAAGGGAAACGCTGAACAGTTCGCTGATCATCAGCAGGCTGTGGATGTCCGGATAGCTTTTGTCATTCTCCCAGCTGGAGATGGTCTGCCGGGAAACGAAGAGGCGCTCCGCCAGTTCGTCCTGGGTCATCCCCATCCGGTTTCTGAGATCCTTCAGCCGCTTGCCAAGTTCCATGTTCATGTCCTCCTTGCAGACCCATCCTATCGAAATCCGGAAAATCTGTCTGTCAATTGTGCCTGACAATGGGTGTTTTTCCCGTGTCAAAATCTCTTTACATCCTTGTTTTACAGGACTTGCAGCCATTATATCAAAAACTGCCGCCGTTTCTCAACGGGTTTCCTGTTCCGGTTCTGAACAGAATTATTTTTGACTTTTTTGATTTTTTTCTCCGGAAAGCCTGCCCTTTACGGAGCGGAAAGGGAGCGGTTTTGGAAGCGGGTTTTCGGGGTCCCGCGTGCGGAGAAATCGGGCTGAAATTGAAAAATAATCAACTGTATCCAAAAATTACCATACCCTTTTCGCAGATTCACAGGAGGGCTGAAAGCAAAACGAATTACACGGACAAAAATATTCACCTTGTACAGGCGTAACCGTATTTCTATAATGAAGCCAGAAAATGCAGACAGAACAGATCTGCAACAAAAGAATAACGGAGGTAAAAATCCATGAAACACCTGGCGCTCTTTCTTGTACTGCTCATGCTGTTCACTTCCGTGTTCAGTGTTACATCCCTGGCACAGGGATATCAGCAGCAGTTACCCGTTGAACCCACCTTCGAAACCATGGAGGAAGTGCACGCGAACGGCCCGGCGCTGTTCGGCCCGGTCTACAACCGGGAATTCGTCATGGATCCCGCCATGGAAACCTATCCCGAAGGCACCACCTATGTCTACCGGTCCAACACCTATACCGGACTGACGGCCGGTTACCGGATGAACACCAACCTGCTGGTGTACACGGATGAGGAAATCGCGGACAAGGACGCGGCCCTCAATTACCTGAAGGCCCTGGGCATCACGGACATGATCGACGAAGCCGGCGGCAGCGCCGTGCTGGTCACCCCCGTGGACAAGGCCGCGGGCTTCGGCGCCGCGGACCAGTACGCCTATTACAAGCTGCAGGCCGCCATGTGCAACCTGGGCGGCGGCGTATGGGGCGGCGCGGGCTACATCGACAACTTCTACTACGGCGGCGTGACCAACCGCTACCTGATCGGCATCGGCGGCGGAGCCGCTTTCCTGTGCAACTCCGTGGCGCCCCAGCTGGACTACATCGGCCGGATCGCCGGCATGATGCTGGTGAATGCGGACATGGAGCAGATCCTGGACGTGGCGGTGCCCGTGCCGGTCTACCTGGTGAACCCCTCCGAACAGGCGGCGGACAAATTCATTGAGGTCAACGGCGCCTATGCCAGCGAAATCCTGGAGGGTAAAACCGTATACTTCAACCAGCAGTTCCCCGTGCGCAAAGTGGTGGTGGCAGACGATGGAAAGGAACTGGCGGACTATGTGAAGGACGCCTACTATTCCCTGCTCATCAAAGCCATGCGCACGCCCGTGGTGAAGAGCGGCCTGTTCACCCCCGCCGGGGAGTACAGCGGCTACGCCTTCAGCCAGGCGCCCTACACCCTGACCGCGCGCAACCCGATCCTGAACGGGAAAACCCCGGACGGCATCGTGGTCACCGAGCACCAGGAGGAACGGTTCTCCGAATTCCAGGCGGAAAACGGCGAATACCTGAACACCTGGTATGAATTCCTGCCCGAGGAAGTGTTAAGCGGCACCGCCGCGGAGCACAGCATTCCCCTGATCCTGTCCAACCACGGCGGCGGAGACGACCCCGTGCAGGCAACGGACGAGCTGGGACTGATTACCCTGGCCGGCCGGGAACGCCTGGCCGTCGTCGCGCCCCGGTATGCCACGGACGTGCCCGGCGCGGGCATCTTCGGGCCTTCTCCCTTTGACGTGAACGGCAAAGCCCTCCCCGCCCTGGTGCGCTACATGCTGGAGACCTATCCCGCCCTCGACCCGGGCCGCGTGTATGTGACCGGCTACTCCATGGGCGGCGCCGCCACGGTGGAAGCGGTGGAATGCGCTCCGGAACTGTTCGCCGCGGCGGTTCCCATGGCCGCCGGCACCCCCTGGGGCCTGCATGTGCCCACGGAAGAGGAGATTGCCGCCTTTGAGAAGGTGGACGTGGCAGTCATGTTCACCACCTCCCAGTATGACCTGGACGGCGCCTACAACCAGGCCGAGGGCATCCTGGGCCAGGGGTATCAGGACGCGATCAGCCTGTTCTCCGGCTTCAACGGCCTGGGAAAGATCGAATACGACTTTGAAAAGTATCCCACGGTCGGCTTCAAAACGGACCGGATCGTGACAAAGCTGCTGAACGACGAATACGAAAACCGCACCTGGTACAAAAACAGCGAAGCTGGCGCGCCGGTGCTGGCGGTCAGCTTCACGGAGCTGCTGCCCCACGGGCTGCATCCCGACTACGGCATGGACCTGGCCTGGAACTACATGAAGCAGTTCTCCCGCAACACGGAAACCGGGGAGCTGATCTATACCCCGGCGAAGTAAGCCTTTCTGACGAACCCTTTCCCCCTGCTGCCTTCTTCCTGCGGCAGGGGGATTTTTATGGTTTTCCGCTTTTGTACCTTTGCTGATTTTACACCGCTGTTACATCCCCTTGATGCCTTTGTTACCGGTTCTGTGCTACACTTTGGAAGGAAATGGAAAGAAAAAGGAAAAAAACGAGGAGAGGATGAAGATGGATAAGGAAAGAAAAACAGTAATCATCGTCGCGGTGATCGCCCTCCTGGTCCTGGCAGCGGTCGTCTACGTAGAGTACGTGAAGCCTAAATTCTATATCAGCAAACAAACGGAAAAGATGGTCGCCATCACCGCCAAAAACGCAAAGGAAGGCGCGGTCCTGACAGCCGGAACCCTGACGATTGCGGACAGCGAAATGCTGCTGCATTCCTCCGGTCTGGACAGGGGAACCATCCGGGTTGACCTGTACAAAATGAATGAAGAAGGAAAAGTGCAGACCGTAAAGCCCATCGTCACCGCCTGGTTCTACAGCGGAGAAAGAAGAGGCGGCGAATACGCCCTGAGCGGACCCACCGGCACTTACCAGGTGCAGATCACCTGCATGGAGCAGGCGACGGGCACCGTATGGCTGAAAGTGCTTTCCGGTGAATAAAAGCGGAAGAAAACGAAAATCTCTTTCGTTTATTGATACAGAAAAGATGAAATCCCAGCATTCCTTTGAGGAGGATCCCCCATGAAACAGAAGCTTCTTTCCGTCCTGTCCGCCCTGCTGTCCCTGTGCCTTATGCTTTTCTGCCCGGAAAGCCTGGCGGAGAACCGGGAGGTCTATGCTTCCCAAGGCGGCGCGGCCTTTTTCCGGGAGAGCGGAAAAATCGGCCTGCAGGCAGAGGACGGAACGGTACTGCACCCGGCGGAATTTGACGGGGCGGCCTATTTCGATGAAACACAGCAGGCCAGCATCTACACGGAGGAAGGCATCGGCCGGATTGACCGGACGGGCAAAGTAGTCATTGCCCCCTTCCCCTGCGATTCCATCCGGGCTATCCCGACCCGGAGCAAAAAGGCAGGCGATCCGGCATACCTGCTGCTGGTCAGCTGGTACACGAAGGACGGCCAGGAAATGATGCGCCTGATGACCGTGGACGGGCAGTGGCTGGGAGACGTGCAGTTTGACCTGATGATGAACGACTTTACCAACGGCAGAATGTTCATCCGCCTCTTCGATGAATACAACCAGATTGACGCCCAGGGAAACCTGACCGCGGAGGACTGGTGGCTGCAGCTGACCGTGAACAGCCTGACGGGCGCCTGCGCCCTGGAAAACACCGGCGATTATCTGTATTTTGATACCCAGGGATATCCCTGGGCCCGGGAAAGCCAGACGGCGGAAGGCGAAACCCAAACGCTCCTGCTCCGCGGGGAACATGCTGCCTGGGTGCCGGAGAGCTGGACCAGCGTGGAATGGATCGGCGAAGGGTACACAGCCTACCGGGAAGACGATCTCTGGGGTGTGGCCGGCCCGGATGACAAAACAGTGCTGAAGCCGCAGTCCGGCACCGCGCCCTGGCTCATCAACGCAGATGAGGATATCTGGGCCGTGACAGACGCGGAAAGCGGCAGCTGGAAATGGATTCATTCCGATGGGACCGTCGTAGCCGAAATGAACGAAGGCGAGGATCTGCGGCTCTTTGCCCGGACGGCATACTCGCCGGAGAACCGGTATATTGTCAGCAGCGAAACCAGTCCCGTGACCCGGATCCTGGACAGCACCGGGAAAACCGTGGCGGAAATTGACAGCAGCTGCTACCTGGTGGAGGGAGAGGATCCTTCCCTCGCCCTGTACTGCAGGCTGGATGGAAACAATGAAGGCGTCTGGGGCTTTCTTTTCCGGGACGGAGAGATCCTGTGTGAATACCCCGAGTCCCTGCGGGAATACAGCACGGATGATACGGAGCCGGTGAACTGCTGGTTCCGGGTGACAGATGAAAACTCCGGAAAGAACGGCTATGTGAACACGCAGGGAAACAAGCTGCTCTCTGACGAATGGACGGAGATCCGGAACTTCACCGGAAACGGCCGTGCCCGGGTGAAGGTCGGCGATTTCTACGGGTTTATCGGCACGGACGGAAAATACACAACCTCCCCGGACTGG
>R26__coassemble_1475_pt1 | contig 11639 bp, 9 predicted proteins | sample R26__metabat2_high_PE_047 | metagenome-assembled genome bin R26
GAAAACAGCACAGTGTGCTGTTTTTTTTGAATGGATTGTGGCTTTCGGACGTAGTAAGGGACAGTGTCATCGCTTTGCGATGACAAATGCAGAATTAAGAATTAAGAATGAAGAATTATTCCGCCTATGGCGGAAATTACTGAAAACTGAAAAATGAAAACTTAAAACTTAAAAATGGTGGAGAAAACAGCACAGTGTGCTGTTTTTTTTGAATGGATTGCGTCCGCAACCTTAATCGACGCACTGCTCGCTTGGAGTGCTTCGTATTGCTCGTTTCGGGTGACTCGTTCAGGTCGATTTTGCCTTGGGCAAATGCCCCACTGGGTCACAGCTTCCTTCGCTTCCCTTCGGAGTAGTAAGGGATTCCTCGACTGCGCTCGGAATGACACACTGTCCTTTACGCTTCGGTGTTCCTGTTGGGTTTCCGAACGTGAACGGGTGAGGAGATCCCTCCACGTACTTACGCTTGGTCGGGATGACACCTGGAGGCAGTGGTGTTCCGGTGAAAACATTGAATATTGAAATGAGTCAAATGAGAGATTTTTTTGATAGGAAAAACAGAGTTTTTAACAATTAAGGAAAACGAAACATTTGAAGGATTGACAAGCAAAAAAAGATAAGACTATAATAGTTTGAACGGCCGGGCAGAGTGATCTGTTACCGGCTGAAAAAATGAAAAAAACAAGGAGGGAATGTCATGGACGCTGGGAGTAGCAGCGGCATAGCGGTTGGGCGAAGACAGCGGGTTCCGGGCGGCATGACGTTCCGGTTCCGCGTGTCATAAATTCAATCTGCCGCTATGTCTGATACCGGGTTTGCCTTTTGATCCGAACCAATGAATTGGTTCGGCAGAAAGGTGTGCGCCCGGTATTATATGCTTCTGGCAACTGACCATTCTAACCAAATGGGAGGGAGCAAGCATGGCGGAACATTCTGTCACAGTCGAAAACACTTTACAAACCTTACTCGCTGACAAAAAATACTCCACAATCCGGGATATCCTCGTCACGATGAATCCCGCGGATATTGCTGCGGTTTTTTCCGGTGTTGAACCGGACAAACAGCCGCTGCTTTTCCGGCTGCTGCCGAAAGAGCTTGCCGCGGAAAGCTTCGTTGAAATGGAGAGCGAGGAACAGGAATCCCTGATCCGGGGCATCAGCGATAAGGAACTGCGCCAGGTGATGGACGAGCTGTACGTCGATGACGCCGTGGACATTGTCGAAGAGATGCCCGCGAACGTAGTACAGCGGATTCTGGCCCAGGCGGATCCGGAAATGCGCAAGGAGATCAACGAAATCCTGCAGTATCCGGAAGACTCCGCGGGTTCCGTGATGACCACGGAGTACGTGAAACTGACGCCGGACATGACGGTGGGAGACGCGATCCTGCGGATCCGTCGTACAGGCGTGGACAAGGAAACCATTTATACCTGTTATGTGCTGCAGAACCGGCTGCTGGTCGGTACGGTGAGCGTCAAGAGTCTGCTGCTGGCGCCCAGCGACCTGCAGACGATTGACAGCATCATGGATACGAACCTGATCACGGTAAGCACCCATACTGACCAGGAAGAAGTTGCCCAGATGATGAGCAAATACAACCTGTTGGCAATCCCGGTAGTGGACAGCGACAACCGGATGGTCGGTATCGTAACATTCGACGACGCCATGGACGTTGTGGAAGAAGAGACCACCGAGGACATGGAAATCATGGCCGGTATGACGCCGAGCGACAAGACCTATCTGCGGTCTTCACCGCTGGACCTGTTCATTCACCGGATTCCCTGGCTGTCCCTGCTGATGATTTCCGCTACCTTTACGGGAATTATTATCAGTGCTTTTGAAGAAAAGCTAGCGTCGATGGTATGCCTGACGGCCTTTATCCCGATGCTGATGGACACCGGCGGTAACAGCGGTTCCCAGAGTTCTGTTACGGTCATCCGTGCGCTGTCCCTGGGCGAGCTGGAATTCAGCGATCTGGGCAAGGTGCTCTGGAAGGAAATCCGGACGGCGTTGTTGTGCGGCGCAGTGCTGAGTGTATTGTGCGTTGGTAAGGTTCTGCTCTTTGACCGGCTGCTTATGAACAATCCTGAAGTGAGCCTGATGGTTGCTGTAACGGTTGGTCTGACGCTGGCTGTGACGGTGCTGTGCGCCAAGATCGTCGGCTGTACGCTGCCGCTTCTGGCAAAGAAACTGGGCTTTGATCCGGCGGTCATGGCCAGTCCGTTCATCACGACGATCGTGGACGCCCTGAGCCTGCTGGTTTACTTCGGAATCGGAACAGCACTTTTGAAATTATGAGTACCAGAAAGAACGCGGCATACAATGTCGCATACCGGGTGTTCTCAATCCTGCTGCCGCTGGTTACGGCACCGTATCTGGATCGGGTCGTGGGCAAGGACGGCGTGGGCCTGTATTCCGGCGCCTGGGCCTGGAGCGAGATTTTCTGCCTGATCGGATTGCTCGGCCTGGCGGATTACGGCGTCCGGACGATTGCGCAGGCCCGGGATGACCGGGAGAAACTGGACCGGACTTTCTCCGGCATCTGGCAGATGCAGCTGATGGTGGCGAGCTTTGCCCTGCTTTTCTGGTTCGGCTATGTATTCCTGATCGCCGGTGAAGAAAAGACCATTGCCCTGCACATGACCATGATGAGCGTCAGCTGCCTATGCAACTTTGAATGGTGCCTGATGGGCCTGGATCAGTTCAAGTCCATTGCCCTGCGGAATACCTTTGTGAAGATTGCGGCAGCAGCCAGCGCCTTCATCTTTGTGAAAAGCATCGATGACCTGTGGATTTACGGGTTTGTCTGGAGCCTGGCGACGCTGATCGGCAATCTGAGCTGCGCGCTGACGCTGAAGGGAAAAGTGAGCTATCACCGCGTTTCCATGAAGGAAACGCTGAAGCATCTGCGTCCCTGCGCTGTTCTGTTCATCTCCGTAGCTGCCGTGAGCGTCTACCGGAAGATGGATAAGATCATGGTGCTCTATATCGCCGGAAAAGATGAGAACGGCCTGTACGAGAGCGCCGAAAAGATTGTCTACTGCCTGAGCGGATTTATCTCTGCCATCGGAACAGTGATGATGGCCAAGGTTTCCAATCTGCAGGAAAAAGGCGAGACGGAAAAGATTGCCCGGAACATCGACAAGAGCATGAACCTGATTATCTGCATGGTCAGCGCGATGGCTTTCGGGCTGGCGGCTGTGGCGGAACGCTTTGCGCCGCTGTTCTATGAAAAAGCGGCCGCGTCCGGCGTGCTGATGGTGCTGCTGGGCTTCACGCTGATTATGATCGGGTTTGCGAACGTGATCCGGACCCAGGTGGTGCTGCCCCAGAAGCGGGATCATATCCTGGTGAAAAGCGTCTGCAGCGGCGCGGCGGTGAACCTGATTGTCAATGCCTGCCTGATCCGTTCCATGGGAAGCATGGGCGCGGTGGTCGGGACGCTGGCGGCGGAATTGACCGTGCCGGTGGTACAGTTCATTATCCTGCGGAAGGAATTGCCGTATAAGCGGTTCATGGGATATGTGCTGACCTATGTGGTGATCGGCGGGATCATGATGGTATGCGTGAGGCTGGTAGCGGGACTGCTGCCGGTGAACAACTGGGTGAACCTGGGCATTATGACGGTGACGGGAATCGCGGTGTACGGGGCGCTTTGCCTGGGCTGGTGGAAGGTAAAGGGGAATACGGGATTCATAATTCATAATTCATAATTCATAATTCAGAATTAGTGGTGGTTCTTAACATAAGGTGTTCCTGATGTATTGAAGGTTTATATCTCCGGAGGAGATTTCTCCACGCGGGCACTCCGTGCCCTTGGTCGAAATGACACAGTGGAGGCGGTGGTGTTCCGATTGAGTTCCCGAACGTCAGCGGGTGAGTAGATCCTTCGACTCCACTGCGTTTCACTTCGTGGCCCAGGGCTGCCGCCCGTTCTCCACTGAAATAGAGCCACTGGCTCTATTTCCAGGCGTTCCGAACCCCAGGATGACACCTGGAGGCGGTGGTGTTCCGATTGAGTTCCCGAACGTGAACGGGCGGTTGAGATAAAAACAGCGGATGACCGGGTGGTCATCCGCTTTGATGATTTACAAGGAGAATTATTGGGCGGGGTAGTACTGGCCGTAGATGAATTCATGGAGGGATTCGACGGTGTACTGCTTGTCTTTCATCACGGTGACGCTGGCACCGTCGATTGTGTCATACTTCCAGTAGCCGTCAATCGGAATCCGGAACTCGGTGATGATTGAATCCGTGGAATCAAGGTGATCCATGACATCGGAGGACATCACCTTACCGATCAGCTGCATGATGGTGCTGGGGTTGAGGTTGGTCACCGGATAGGCGATGGCATCGGATACCAGGTCCAGCACGTTCAGCTTGTTGGCTTTGATTTTCTCCAGGGACTGCTTCAGCAGACAATCAAGCAGGTGACGGGTACGGGCGGTACGGACGAAATCGCTGTCAATGCTTCTGAGCCGGGCATACATCAGGGCCTGGATGCCGTCCAGGTGCTGTACGCCTGTCTGCTTTTTCAGCTTATCCCGTTTGCCGTTTTTGTCGTCATAGGAATTGGCGATGGCTTTGCCGTGGGAAATCTTTTCACCCTTGGAGTTTTTGATGGTTCCGGTGGACAGGTAGGTGTTAATGGCGGTGGCTTCCGTCTTGGTCAGGTCGATATCAACGCCGCCGAGCGCTTCGATGATCTGCGCGACGCCGTAGAAGTTGATGGCGACATAATGCTGGATGTTCAGCTCAAAATTGTGATTGACTGTGCGGATGCAGGTTTCCGGCGTGTCGGTCCAGGATTTGAATTTGCCGTTTGAATCATAGTTCGCGTGGCCGTAGCTGTTGGCAATGATGGTCTTTTTCTTCCGGCCGGGGACTTCCACATAGGTGTTGCGGGCGATGGAGGAAAGCTTGATGGATCCGTCTTTCAGGTTCAGGGAAAGAACGATCAGCACATCTGAACGCTTGGAATATTTGCCCTGCTCCGTCAGGAGCTTTTCTTTCTTTGTCCCGCGGACATCCAGACCGATCAGCAGGATGTTGATGATATCGTCCGGCAGGTTTTCATTGATCTCTAATTCAGTGGGATCAATGGTGTCATCCGTTTCATACTGAGAAGCAAGCTTTTCAATATCCTCTTCGTTGAAGGCAGAGAGACTGTATGTTTCACCGGTTTCCTCATCCCGGAGGAGCAGGTTGCCTTCCTCATCAAAGGAAAAATCCTCATCCAGGTCCAGATCTTCCGTTTCTTCATCGAAGGGAAGATCTCCGTCGCTCTGCTCAGCGTATGAAAAGACGGGAAGAAGCAGGGCCAGAGAAAGGATGAGGGCGAAAAGACGTTTCATAAAATACCTCCAGTGGATATGATACATTATCATATCATATAACGGCGCGAACAGGGAAAACGTTGCAGAAATACTTTCCGATTCTCCGCAGCATAAGAAAAACGGGCGGCCCGGAAGCTGCCCGTTTTGAACCCGCGGGAATGATTATTCGCCGGCGGGATAATATTTGCCGTAGATGAACTCATGCAGACCTTCGATGTTCTTCTGGAGATTGCCGTTGGTCTTGCTCAGCCAGATCTTGCCGTACAGGTCGCCCTTTTCCTGGACATAGGACCAGGTCTTGGTGTTGTCATCCGCGCTGCCCATGGGGATGCGGAACTGTTCCATAATGGAATCGCCGGATCCGAGCTTGCTGATGATGTTGCCGCCCAGGACGGTGCGGATCAGGTCAAACATGGTGGCAGGGTTCATGTTGGAGTTGATGTATTCCACGGAGAAGCTCACCAGATCGATGATATCCGTGTTGCCCTTCAGCACCTTCTGCAGGAGCTTATCCAGCAGGTTGCGGGTACGGGCGGTTCTCTGCCAGTCGTCACCCAGGTTGTACTTTTTCTTTGTCTTGTTCTGGCGCAGCCGGGCATACATCAGGGCCTGCAGGCCGTCCAGGTGCTGGACGCCGTCTTCCACCTTCAGCTCCTCGCGGGCAGCTTTGGCTTCCTTGGTGTCATAGTGCTTCAGGATGGACTTGGCGTTCTTTTTCAGGTAGTAGTTGATGTTCGCCGCTTCGCCTTCGGTCAGCTCCATATCAATACCGCCGAGCTGATCCACGATGGCAGCCACGCCGCGGAAGTTGATCATGACGTAGTACTGGATGTTCATTTCGAAGTTATAGTTCACCGTTGCGATGGCGCGCTGGGGATCGTCATGGAATTTTCCCTTGCTGTCAAAGGAACGCAGGGAGTAGTTGATGGGAGAACGGACGCCGGTGAAGGGATTGACAACCACCGTGTCACGGAGAATGGAGGAAAGCTTGACATCGCCGGTTTCCGTGTTCAGGGAAAGGATGATCTGAACGTCCGCCAGCTTCACGTCTTCCTCGATCAGTTCCGCGTTGCGGGTATCCACGCCCAGCAGCAGAATATTGATTACGTTATCCGGCAGGTTGCGGTTGATGAACAGGTTGTTCTCGTCCAGCTCGCCGGTGGGAACAAAGTCCGCGTTTTCCAGGGCATTGCGGATTTCTTCCTGCAGTTCCTCGGATACCGGCTCGGCATTCAGGACTTCCTCCGGAATTTCATCCTCTTCCTCGTCCAGCTCTTCGTACTCTTCCTCGTACTCCTCTTCAAACTCGTCCTCTTCGGCGAGGGAGAAGACAGGAAGGAACATCAGCAGGGCCAGGAACAGGGCCAGAATACGTTTCATGGGCAAAACCCTCCGTTTCAATTCACAATTCATAATTCATAATTCATAATGATGCCAGGATCCTTCATGCCATGGAAAACATCATCATCCGTGAACAGCTTACAAATAAACAGACGGTATAAAAGGACTGTTTGTTCCGCTGAAAGGTTCAGCGGTTCTCGCCGGAGGGATGGTTCAGCTCGTCCAGGGTCATGTCGAAGGCGGGCAGGAAATCCGTCAGGAAATCCTTGACTTCCGGCAGGTCGATGGAAGCGATGCTGTCCCGGATGTTTTCCGCGGCATAATCGAATTCCCGGTTGCCGGCGCGCTGCTCCTCCATACACTTGATGCAGGCGGAAATGCGGTCGGCGGCCTTGACCAGGGTATGCTCATAACCGGAAGCCTGCTTCATGTACGGGTTGTAGGCGGGCTGCAGATCCTCCGGCAGGAGCGCCAGCAGCCTGTCCGCGGAGAGCTCCTCCAGCCGGTGATAGGCACCTCGCAGTTCATCACTGTGATACTTGACAGGGGTGGGCAGGTCGCCGGTCATCACCTCTGTCGCGTCGTGATAAACCGCCAGGGAAAGCACATGCTCCGGATCGACATCCTTTCCGTAACGGTCCCGGGCGATGATGGCGATGGCATGGGCAATCATGGCAACCTGCAGGGAATGCTCAGCGTCATTCTCCGGAACGGTGTTGCGCATGAGGCTCCAGCGGTGGATCAGCCTGAGCCGGGAAAGATAGGCGAAAAATGGAAAGGACATGTAAACCTCCGGAAAACATGATTCACGAACCCTTCACCGCAGTCCCAAAACACAGGAAAGGGATCCGGATAACAGATTTTATTATACGCTGTGGGAGAGGAAACTTCAAGAAAACAAAATCATCCCGGATCAGGATCCGGGATGAAACACATATGGAAAGGAAGACTCAGATTGCCTTGATTTCCTTGAGGCAGCGGCGGCAGATCAGCTTACTGCGGTATTCGGTCAGGCCGCTTTTTCCTCCGCAGAACTGGCAGTCCGCTTCGTACTTACGCAGGACGATGAAATTGCCCTCCACAAGAATTTCGAGGGTGTCCTTGGGGCCGATATCCAGCGTACGGCGAAGTTCTACGGGCAGGACGATACGTCCCAGGGCATCCAGCTGGCGGGTAACTCCAGTTGTTTTCATGGTAAAAACCTCCTTACTGGGGGATGAATCAGTTCAAGGTCATTATAAAAGTACGGTTTAAATGTGTCAACTACAAAAACATAAATCAGACAGGTTGACAATTGTAAAATTCTCTGGGATGCAAAAACATGAAAAAATCAGTGAAAATACGGTACGGATTGAATAATAAAGCCCCGAATAGTATAATATAAAAGGTTATACGAAACCGGGAGATACGGGAGAAAATCCTGCTTACAGGAGGATAAACAGCATGAGGCTGAACGTTGGTATTGACGGGCCGGTAGGCGCCGGCAAGAGCACGGTGGCGGACGCGGTGGCCGCCAGACTGGGCATCCTGCATCTGGATACCGGAGCGATGTACCGGGCACTGGGCCTGACAGCCATCAGAAGGAATATGGATCTTCAGGACGAGCCGGCGATTGTCGCCCTGTGCAACAGCCTGAATTTTACCGTCAGCCATGAGGCCGACGGGCAGCATACTTTTGTGGAAGGGGAGGACGTGACCGGCCTGATCCGGACCCCGGAAGTCAGCATGGCCGCCTCCACCGTGAGCCGGTACGCCGACGTGCGCAAGGCCATGGTGCGCCTGCAGCAGAAGCTGGCGTCCGAAACGGATATGCTGCTGGACGGCAGAGATATTTGTACTACTGTACTGCCGAACGCGACTGCCAAAATCTACCTGACGGCGTCGGCGGAAGAGCGTGCCCGCAGACGGTTCCTGGAAATGCAGAGCAAGGGCAGCACGGACACGTTTGAAGAAGTGCTGGAAGCAGTGATCAAGCGGGACGAGCAGGACATGAACCGCCCGGTGGAGCCGCTCCGGCAGGCGGAGGACGCGGTGCTGGTGGATTCCACCCACCTGACTTTTGACGAGGTGGTGGACGAGATCCTCAGAATTGTGGAGGAAAAACGCCATGGCTGAGAAGAAACTGGAGCCGGTGACTGAAAAACGCGGGATTATCTACGAGATTGCCCGTGTGCTGGCCCATATTGTATTTCATACCCTGATGCCGGTCCGTTTCCATCACAAGGAGCGGCTGCGGCAGGATCCTCCGTTCGTGGTGATTGCCAATCACCGGCACGCGCTGGATCCCGTGGTGATGGCCATGGGGATCCCGAAGCATCAGATTGTTTTCCTGGCCAAGAAGGAGCTGGCGGGGAACAGCAAGTTCCTCCGGAATCTGCTGGTCCGGCTGCACTGCATCCTGGTGGGGCGGCATGAATCCGACATGGAAGCGATGCGCGCCTGCATGAAGGCCGTGAAGATGAAAAAGATCCTTCTGATCTTCCCGGAGGGTACCCGCCATCATGAGGGACAGATGGAGCATATTGAATCCGGAACGGCGCTGATCGCCATGCGGTCCAAGGCACCGGTGATCCCGATCTATTTTGACCGGAAGCTGAGCCTGTTCAAAGTGACCAATCTGTATGTCGGAGAACCCGTTCCGTACGATGATCTGCTGGCCGAGGGAATCAACGCGGAGACCTGCGAAAAGATGAACGAACGCCTCCGGGAGACCTTCCGGGGGATGATCCGGGACGCCGGAACGGAAAAAATTTGAAAAATACTCCAAAAAAATTGTAAAACCGGCAGGAAATGTATATAATAAAGAAGAAATATCCTTGTTGAATGTAATTTTTTTGAAAGGAAAGGGAATATGCCTGTTGAGGTAGCAGCGCACGCCGGTTTCTGTATGGGCGTCAGCCGTGCAGTGGAGAAGGCGGAAGCGATGGCTACAGACGGGATTCCCTCCTGTACGCTGGGAGAACTGATCCATAACCCGGAAGTGATCCGCCGCCTGGCGGAACGCGGACTGGAACCGATCGGGGATCCCGCGGAAGCGCACGGCCGCAGGGTGTTGATCCGCAGCCACGGGGTTTCCCCGCAGGTGCTGGAAGAGCTGAAGGCAGCCGGCAATGAAGTGCTGGATCTGACCTGTCCCTTCGTGGACAAGCTTCACCGCATTGTGGAGGAAGGCTCCCGGGACGGGACTCCCGTGATCCTGGTAGGAGAAAGGGATCACCCGGAGGTGCGGGGCACAGCCGGATGGGCGCACGGCGAAGTGAAGTTCGTCGCCAGCCCGGAAGAGGCCGGACAGCTGCCGGAAATGGAACGGGCTGTGGTTGTCTGCCAGACGACTTTTCCCCACAGCAGATGGCAGGAGATCCTGACGGTGCTGGAGAAAAAGGTCAGCAATCCGGACAGCAGATGCACCATCTGCAACGCCACGGAGATCCGGCAGAAGGAAGCCCGGGAACTGGCGGAGCGGGTGGACGCCATGATTGTGGTGGGCGGCCGGAACAGCGCCAACACCCGGAAACTGTACGACATCTGCAGGAACGCCTGTCCCAGAACTATTTTGGTAGAGAGTGCGGCGGAGATTCCGCCCGCCTTTGCAAATACGGATTCCGAAATGATTGGAATCACCGCCGGTGCATCTACGCCGACGGATTCACTTAAGGAGGTTGTCACACGCATGAGCGACATGGAGAACAAGGACCTGACCCCTGCCACGGAGGTGGAAACAAACAATGACTTCATGGCGGAAGTCGAATCTACTCTGGTGAGGATCCGGCCCGGACAGACCCTGACCGGCAAGGTCGTGCAGATCACCGAGGACGAAGTATGCGTAAGCATTGGCTACAAGGCCGACGGACTGATCAAACGCAGCGACCTGGTAGATCAGGATGTCAAACTGGATGACGAGATTGAAGTCGAAGTCGTTAAGGTCAACGACGGAGAAGGCAATGTGTTGCTGAGCCAGCGCAATATCGTCAACCGCAAGGCGTGGGACGCCATGATGGAGAAGTACGAAGCGGGCGAGTATGTGGACGCTGTCGGTAAGGAAGCCGTTAAGGGCGGCCTGATCGCTGACATTTCCGGCGTACGCGCTTTCGTGCCTGCCAGCCAGTTGAGCCAGCGCTATGTTGAGAAGATCGCTGACTTCGTCGGCAAGGAAATGAAGCTGAAAATCCTGGAAGTGGATCCTCAGAAGAAACGCGTTGTTGCCAGCCGCAAGGCTGTTGTGGCTGAAGAAGCCGCCGCGAAGAAGAAGGAAGCCTGGGAGCGCCTGGAAGAGGGCATGGTCATCCACGGTATTGTCCGCCGTCTGACCGACTTCGGTGCTTTCGTGGATGTCGGCGGTGTGGACGGCCTGATCCACATTACAGACCTGAGCTGGGGCCGCATCAAGCATCCCAGTGAAGTTGTGAAGCCCAACCAGGAAGTGGACGTGAAGATCCTGTCCCTGGATCCCGAACGCGAACGCATTCAGCTGGGTTACAAGCAGCTGCAGCCCCATCCGTGGGACGGCGCGGTTGAGAAGTTCCCCGTGGGCGAAGTGGTGGATGGCAAAGTGGTCCGCATCACCGACTTCGGTGCCTTTGTGGAACTGGAGCCCGGCCTGGACGGTCTGGTTCACATCAGCCAGTGCTCCACTGCCCGCGTGGCCAAGGTGGAAGACGCTGTGAAGGTCGGCGATGAAGTGAAGGTTAAGGTGCTGGGCGTGGATCCCGAGAAGAAGCGCATCAGCCTGAGCATCCGTCAGGCCATCGAGCCCGAACCCGTGGCTGAAGAAGCCGCTGAGACCGCTGCCGCGGACGTGGAATATGAAGTGGTTGCCACCGAAGATTCCGTTTCCGAAAAGTTCGCCGAGGCTGCTGAAGAAGCCGCGGAAGCTGTAGAGGAGAAGGCCGAGGAAGCCGTCGAAGAAGTGAAGGAATAATCCTTACAGAAAAGGCTCTGCCAAACGGCAGAGCCTCTTTTTTTA
>R26__coassemble_1557_pt1 | contig 11262 bp, 11 predicted proteins | sample R26__metabat2_high_PE_047 | metagenome-assembled genome bin R26
GATCCCTTTGAAGGTGTCTTGACCCACATCTTCTAGGGAAGAATCATTATGAATTGTGAATTCTGAATTCTGCCTGCAACAGCAGTTCCTGCCATTGCAGGCAGGACTTCTCCTCCGCCGTATCGAATGAAAAAACATCCGATCTGAACTGTCCTGTTAAAAAGGAGAATGGTCAAATGAAAAAACTGATTGCCCTCGCCCTGACCCTGGTACTCCTGCTGGGCGCCGCGGGCGCGCTGGCGGATCCTGAGTCTTATTACGGCAAAACCCTTCCCGATTTTACCGTGAAGACCCTCGACGGCGAAGACTTCACCCTGTCGGAATCCCTGAAAAGCCATGACCTGGTGCTGATCAATTTCTGGGCCACCTGGTGCGGCCCCTGCCGCATGGAATTCCCCTTCCTGCAGGACGCCTGGCAGCAGTACGCGGACCGCATTGACGTGATCGCCCTGAGCGTGGAGGAAACGGACACGATCAAAAAACTCCAGCGCTTTGCGGCACAGAACGGCCTGGGCTTCCTGATCGGCCGGGACGAGAACGGTATCTTCAACCGCATGCGGGGGAACGCCATCCCCACCACCCTGATCGTGGACCGGGACGGAAAAATCGTGTATGTGGACGTGGGCGCCAAGATTTCCACAGCGGCCTTTACGGAGCTGTTTGACAGCCTGCTGAATGAGGTCCGGGTGGATCTGTAAACCGGTATACAATAAAGCCAGGGGAACGCACGGTTCTCCTGGCTTGTTTTTTCTCTCCGGATAAAGCTTATTCCGCGGGAGCGAAGAAGCTGATCGGGGTCGCGCCGGTCAGGGCGTCCTGCGCCAGCAGGGTGATCGGAGCTTCCTCAATGTGCAGGGTTTCGAACTTCGCTTCATAACCGCCCTCGGTCTTGAAGGCAACGGTCATGCTGAGGCCCGCCTCGATCTCCTCGGGGGTGGCGGAACGGGTGATCACATACTTCGCGTCGGCGGCAAAGCCGTTCACCGCGTAGTTGGGGCCCTGTTCGCCGGTCAGGTTGTTGATCAGGTACAGTTCTGTAACGGTCTCGCCGGTCTTGTTATAGAAGGTGTAGGTACCGACCTTCAGCCGGGCAGCCTTGGCGGCAGCCAGGACGCCGCGCACATAACCCCAGGTGTCCGCGGTGGTTGCACCGGTCACGGCGTCGATGAAGTCAGCCTTGGTCTCTTCGGTATAGCCGTTCACGGCCGCTTCCAGTTCCGCGACGGTCTTGCCCTTCACGTAGGCTTCAATGGCGTTGAAGTTGGCGGCAATCTGCACGGTGGAACCGGCGCGCTGCATGTTCAGGCTGTACAGGTCGCTGTTCGCCCGCTTGGAGCCCAGCACCTGGCCTTCGGGATAGCTCTGGCCGAAAGCGGCGTCGCTGTTCGGAACGCCCACAGCCTTCAGGTCTTCCCGATCAGCCATGAACTGGAACTCATCGATCTTTGCAGCCACAATCACATCGTCCTGCAGCGCCACGGTAATCACGGCAAAGGCCTTGTCGCCATGGGCGGCGTAGTCCACCTGGCCCATCAGGATCTCACCCTCCGCGAGGGAAGCCGCAGCCGTCAGGAGAAGCATCAGGGAAACCAACAGGGCAATAAACTTTTTCATGGGTTTTTTCCTCCTTTTCACGGGACTTCGTCCCACGGCTATTCTATGCTTTCGCATACGGAAAATCAATAGAAATATTTCTATATTTCAATTTAGAAATGGATACAATATACAGTTTTACAAGGCATGAAAAAAACCGGGTCATTTCCCGGTTTGGGATTCCTTTTCCGGCTCCTGGCTCAGCATATCACGCACCCGTTTGTTCATTCTCTCCAGGGCTTTCCGGTCCAGGGAATAATAGGTCTTTTTCCCTTCCCGCCGGCTGGTCACAATCCCGGCCTCGCTCAGCACCTTCATATCATGGGCCAGCGTGGGCTGGGTAATCTCGAAGCACTTCAGCAGGACGCAGCCGCACATTTCCCCGCAGGAAAGCATATCCACAATCTTGACCCGTTTCGGGTCAGACAGCGCCTTGAAAGCCTTCGCCAGTTTCATATACTGACTTTCCATCGCCGCGTCCCTCCGTTCTTTTCCATAACCGTTTCTCTTCTCTGATGATATCGGCAGACCCGCCCTCCTGTCAAGGGACCGGATTTTCCGGTTTTTGCCTTTTCGCCGCAAAACAGTTGTGCTACAATCAGGGAAACCGCGAAAGCAAAGGATTCGCAACTGCCGGTTGCGGCATTTCCAGCCCCGTTTGATAGCATGCCACCGCCGGATCGGTTATGCTGGCCTTGCCCGAAAGGGACAAAGCCAAGGAGGATAACATAAAATGATCTTTGCGGACAAATTAGTGGACTTAAGAAAAAAGAGCGGCTGGTCTCAGGAAGAACTGGCCGAGAAGCTGAACGTCAGCCGCCAGGCTGTTTCCAAGTGGGAGGGTGCCCAGTCCGTCCCGGATATGGCCCGGATTATTCAGCTGTCAGAGCTGTTCGGCGTCAGCACCGATTACCTGCTGAAGGACAATCTGGAGCCGGCGGACGCGGTGGCGGCCACGGACCTTTCCCGGGAAACGATGCCGGACAGTCCTTCCCGCACCATCGGCATGGAGGAGGCCAACGCCTTCCTGAAAATAAAGGAAGAGAACTCCCGGCGCGTAGCCCTGGGCGTTCTGCTGTGCGTCCTGTCCCCGGTGGCGCTGATCCTGCTGGGCGGCATTCATGAATTCGGCCTGTGGAACTGGACCGCGCAGGCTGCAACGGGCCTCGGCCTGGCCATCCTGATCCTGATGATCCTGCCGGCTGTGGGCCTGTTCATCACCTCCGGCCTCCGGATCGCTCCCTATGAGTACCTGGAAAAGGAGCCGGTGGAAACCCTTTACGGCGTCAGCGGCATGGTAAAGGACCGGAAGGAGAAATTCCAGCCCGTTCATTCCCGGTACCTGATCACCGGCATCCTGCTGTGCGTCGCCTCCTGCATTCCCCTGTTCCTCAGCCTGATTGTCTGCAAGGAGGATTCCTTCCTGCAGGTCATCGGCCTCGCGGCCATCCTGGTGCTTTCCGCCATCGGCGTCATGCTGATCGTCCGGGTGTCCATCATCCAGGGCAGCTACCAGATGCTGCTGGAGGAAGGGGAATATACCCGCAGCGGCAAGGAAAGCACCCACCGCTTCGGCTTCATCTCCGGCGCCTACTGGTGCCTGGTCACCGCCGGCTACCTGCTCTGGCTCTTCACGGGGAAGAACCACGGACAGGATTCCTGGATCGTCTGGCCCATTGCCGCCGTCGCTTACGGCGCCGTCGCGGTCGTGACCGGCGCGCTGCGGAAAAAGTAAGGAAGATTTCACTTTCCGGAAAACACATAGATAGCAAAGCCAGAGGAAACATATTCCCTCTGGCTTTATTATTCACTTCAGGTTTGTTACGGTTCCGGAACCTTCACCAGGGCAATTTCATGGCTTTCAAAAATGGAATCCGCGTTCTCGTCCTCTTCGTTTTCCCATACACAGCAGGATTCCAGCGCCCACAGGCCGTCCTCCATGGGGATCATCTGCACCTCATAGGCGGAAGGCGTCCGTTTGGTGTCCGCGTCCTTTGCGTCCAGGGATTCCTTCACCGCGGCAAAGGCCTGCGGGTCCAGTTTCACTTCCGTGGTTCCCCGCCGGGTTCCCTCATCCCCGTACCAGCGGAACACCTGCGGTATATTCATATCCAGGGCGTCCGGTCCGTCGGACACGCAGGAAACCACAATTTTGCCGTTAAACGCGGCTATCTGCCGGATATTCTGGCGATCCTTCGCAAAGCTTTCCGCGTCCATCCACTGGATCTTGCCCTCCGCGTCAAACTTCACCAGGATGTCTGTATCCTTATATAGCTCCTCTCCCTGGCCGAAGGCGGACTCCCGCAGCCAGGCGGCGTATCCGCCGTCCGTGGTTTTCACGGCCTGGCACAGGGCGGCGGTATCCGTATCGGGCCGCTGGAAATCCAGCACCGTTTCCCACAGCACCGTGTTCTGCAGGCCGTTCAGCTTCACCAGCCGGGCGCGGCCGTCCACCGCGCCGTCCTGGCCGTAGAGCACCAGGTCCTCCCCGCCCTTCACTTTATAGCCGTATCCGTTGGGCAGGCTCACCCCGCTGTACCGGAGCAGCTCCTTCCCTTCATAGTCCATCAGGACGGTCTGTTCGCCTCCGTCCTCCGCGTCGGTCAGCATCACGTAGGACGCTTCCGCCGCCTCTATAATCGCGGCGGACGGCAGTTCCAGGTCCGGCCTGGCCTTTTCTCCGTCCTTGGTGAAAAACCTGATCATTTCCTTTTCCGTATGTTCCCCGATGTTCACCGCGATGGTGCCGTCCTCCAGCACGGCCGCGCGGCCGGCTGCAATGCTGCTCTCCTCCTGCCGGTCAATCAGTTCCCAGCTCACCGTCCGGTCCTGGTTCATGCAGACGATCCAGGGGACAAAGTTGCCGTCCCGGCCGTTTTCCATCTTCCCGCCTGTCAGCAGGATCCGTCCGTCCTGCAGCGTGCTCTCATAGTTCAGCCAGTTCTCCGCGCCGGAAGAAAGCACTGTCATATCCTCCGCGCCGGCGGCAGCCGCCGCCAGCACCAGGCACAGGCACAGCGCCAGCGCGCGCCTGATCATTTTCAGTCCGTTCGTCATCGTCTTGTTTCGCATCAAATCAACTCCTCTCCGGGATTTTTCCCGTTATCCATAGAACGATCCAGACCGCCTCCCTGTTCCTTCTTCCGTGCCCCGCAGCCCCGTTACAGCCAGCGTTCCGTGCCCCTTAAATCCTTTAAAATCAAAAGGAAACAGCTCCCCGCGGGGAACTGTTTCCTTCAATTGGTTCTTTGTTTTTATTTTTCTTCCGCACAGATCATACTCAGCGGGAATTCAACGGTCCAGTCGTCTGACAGCGCGCTTTCCTGTATGCTGACACGCGCTGTGAGCTGAACCCTGGCCATGTCCTCCGGCGCGCAGTTCAGGATATCCTCTCTCTGGTACACTTTTCCTTCATCATTGTCATACCATTCAATCGGGAGGGCCGCTGAACCGTAGTCGTACCGGTTTGCAGGATCAGAACCGTAATCATTCAAAGGCGTGGCTGTAATCTCCACATTACTGAAATACAGATCAGGACCCCAGACACGGTTTTCCCTGCCTTTGTTCTGTACCCGCACATGCAGTTTGCCGTCAATCCAGCCAATCCCTGTCAGCAGGATATCGCTCTTCCCCAGGGGAATGTTCAGCGGATTGCTGTTGTCCAGCACCTTCACACCGGATTCCCTGGCCGCACGGAAAATCTCGCCTTCCGCTTCAATCCCTTCCTCTTCTTTTCCGTATTTCATCAGGATCGGATTCAGATCAGTTTCCTCTGTTTTCCGGAACCAGATATGCCCGATCTTTGCTGTGACTGTCCGGTCTTCATGTTCCACCGGGTTGGTATAGACCTGAGCAAACAGATATATTCCCTTATGCTCAGCCTCATCCCAGTTCAGCAGAATCGTCGACGAATCTCCCTCTGTTTCACCAATGGTGCTTTTCATTTCAGCCTCTATTTCCCTGTCAGGATGAATTCCTTCCAGATCCTGAAGGGAGTAGATCAGGTAATACCGATATCCCGTCACTCCGCCGTACAGAAGTTCCATTCTGATACCGTTCTTTTGACAGTTCAGATTGAGGGGACGCAGTGAATCCGTCACTTCCGGGAAGAATGCTTTTAACTTTTCCATGGTGAAACCGTCCGGCAGAAGATCATTCCTTACAGTCTGCCCGGCTGTATTATTCTCTTTCACCCGCACCGGCCGGTACTCGCTGGCAATGAAGGGAATAAAATACCATTTCCCGTCTTTTCCCTTTTGCATCTGGGCGTCAATATGATACCAGCCATCCTGATCATCAGGTGTATTCCTGAGCCATACTTCGCAGTCTGCCGCCCGCATCGGGTCATTTTCCGTTCCGTAACTCTGACCGATCCTCCACAGGCCGGGAATACCCATTTCTTTCCCGAACCCTGCCAGCAGATCCGAAAGATGATATTCCTCTTCCCATTCAGGCGGACACTCGGCGAGCATGCCGGCTGTATCCTCCCTGGACCAGCAGGAAAGGAAAGAATTCAGGCATTGGAGATAATCCGGCAGATCTTCCGTCTGTCCTTCCATGTCATCCTGTCCGCCAAACAGGACGATGTTCTCTTTTGCGATTTCACTTGCCCGGATTACATTGTCCGCGTCCGCCAGCAGGCTGTCCGGTTCAAAGTACCAGATATTGTTTTTCGCTTTTTTAGCAATCAGCCTGTATTCCTGTACGGAGGATTCACCGCCTTCCGCGGGTTTTGTGTTCAGCCTGCACCGGATTGTCATCACCGGCGAATCCGGATATCTTTCCATCCCGTCAATCTGCCAGTTTACCAGCTTTTTCTCCGCGAGAATTCGCCGGATCATCTCGTCCGTCGTATCAGACCATTCTGACGGAACGCATCTCAATGCCATCCCGCTCGCATCCCGCTCCTGCCAGGCGGCGAAGAAAGCTTCCGCCCGGTTCCTGATCGCTTCTTCCGGATCCCCGGCGTCTTCCTCTTGCCCGCTTTCCGGCAGCTGAGAATCTTCGGGGGCTCGTGTATAGCTGTATCCCGCCAGCAGCAGGGGCATCCCGTCATACTCGCCGATCACTTCACCGTAAATGTCATAATTGTTTCCGGGCTGCCAGTCAAACACTCTTCCTGCCGGTCTTTCAAGCACAACAGGCAGGGATTTCCCGTCCTCGCCGGCGTTGATTTTCACCCGCAGCGGTTTTTCGGAAAGGACTTCCTGTACAGTTCCCTTTACCAGATACACCTGCCTATTTTCCACACGGTCCCTGAGAAACGCCTGTAGGTCCGCATATCCGTCCTCTGTAACCGGCCAGGCATTAAAAGTATATATATCCGGTCCGGGAACCACATAATTCTTTTCTTCCGTCGCAGTGGAACCCTCCGCCGACCGAATTTCTTCTATACAGGCCTCATCGCAGATCATGCTCAGCGGGAAATTGATTTCCCAATCGCCTCCCACGAATTCATCCGTGACCGTCACTACAATCCGCATCCGCATCTGCTCCAGCTCTTCCTGCGTGCGGTCTATGATTTCTTCATGCCATTCCTGAGCTTTATCTCCGTTTTCATCCCAGCTTGCCCAGTCCAGCATGTCTTCCGTCCAGTAATCCATATCGTAATCCAGGCTGACACCCCAGTTGGTATCTCCATATATCCCGTTCGGTCCCGATATGGGATGGGCATTCGGATTATGGAACTGTGCATGGAATTTCCCGTCAATCCAGCCGACGCCGTCCAGAGTAATATCCCCCAGAACAGGAACATTCAGCGGCTGTGTATAATCCAGCACTTTCATCTTCCCTTTAGGAATTTCGTCCAGTGTATCAGCAGAATACCATGGGAGATTCTCCGGGGAAAGCACCCCCTCGCTGGTAACCCCATATTTTTTCAGCATCTTGATCGGATCCAGCTGCACATTTTGCTCAACGCTGAAGTGTTTCATTTGTACCTGCACGGTCCGGGGAGCCATCGAAACCGGCTCTTCATAAACATTGTGACTACAGCCTATATACCTGTGTTCCTTTTCGTCTGTGTACAGGTTCTGTTCTTCCCCGAACTGAATGTGTTCTGTATCAATATCATCAACAATCCCACCGTCCAGCTGTTTCCCTGCATATTTCCCTTCCATATCCTGCAGGGAATAAACAATCAGGGACTCATTTCCCTTCACTGCGCCGGAAATCAGGGTCAGGCGGATCCCGTCCTTTTCACAGCTCATGCCGATCGGTTGCAGCCAGGGTGCCAGATCCGGATAGTCCCTTTGGAGCTTTTCACTGACAGACAGTTCACTGTCCGCCGGTTCGGCTTCCAGATCTCCGATACCTTCCCCCTGTCCGGCGGCCAGGGCGGTCACCATGGGCCGGGCGGTATACTGCTCCCGGATCGTATCCGGTCCGCCCGGCTGTCCCGTCAGTCCGGTCACACCGAGATACACCAGCACCAGTGACAATGCCAGCACCGGCGCCAGGCGGCGGAACCAGAAGCCCCGGGGCACCTTCTTCGCGCTGCTGATCCGGTCCAGCACATTCCAGGTGTTTTTCGCTGTCCATTCCGTATACTGAACCCGTTCTTCCAGGTTCTTTTTCAGATCAATCTTCTTCATCGTAATACCATCCCTCCAGTTTCGCCTGCAGAAGGCTTTTCGCTTTCCGGAGGCGGGTGTTCAGGGTGTTGACATTTGTTCCGAGCGCCAGGGCAGCTTCCTGCAGGGACAGGCCTTCGTAAAAGCGGAGCACCAGCGCCCGTTTCAGCTGATCGGGCAGGGCCTGCACCGCGTTCCAGACCGTGGGATCGTAATCCGGCGGCATTTCCGTCTCCCCGTTCTCCTCCGTTGCGCGCGCCGTAACGGTGCGGAACCAGGATCCCCGCTGCATGCTCCGGCAGGTGTTCACCGCGATCCGGCAAAGCCAGGTCTTCCTTGAGCTCTCTCCCCGGAATCCGGCCAGGCTCTTCCAGGCTTTGAAAAAAGTCTCCTGCGCCGCGTCTTCGGCCAGGAAAGGATCGTTCAGCAGGCACAGGCAAAGGCGCCTGATGTCCGTGCCGTATTCGTTCATCAGCTGAACAATCGCCTGTTCATCCGAAGCGGATACATTCGACATTCTTCCTCCCCCTTTCACCTATACAGACGCAGCCCGGAACAAAAATTGTTTTGGCATCTGAAGAAAATATCGTTCTGATTATAACAAAAGCCCCGCCGCCGGAAAAGGCGCAGGGCTGAGCATAAAAGCAGCCGCGGAAGTTTTTTCTCCCGCGGCCGCGTATCCGGTCACTCGTCAAAATCGTAAGCGGCTGTCAGGTCAATCACCGGCCTGCCCTGGCTGTCCAGCAGCATGGTCAGTCCGCCGGCATAACCGCTCTGGGCAAACAGGTAATGGACGCCCGTCTCCTTGTCCACCAGGATCTCCATCACATGTCCCAGGCTGTTGCCTTCCTTGTGAATCACCTTGAACCGTCTGTCTTCATTTCTCATCTGTCTTTTCCTCTTTCTTTTTTTCCTGCTTTTCCCGGATCATGTTCATTACGTTTGCCAGGCACATCAGGATCATGCTGAAGATTCCCGTCCCCTTCGACGCTCCGGTATCGAAGATATACACACCCAGCACGATGAATCCGCTGGCCATCAGCGCGATGCTGACCCCTTTCATCCAGGCACAGTTCTGTTTCATTGCCATTGCCTCCTCCTTCAAGCGTGCATAAAGGATAGCACAGTCCCGGCCGAAAAAACAGGCCGCGGAACGCAAAATACCGCCGGATCTTCCCCTGTTTCCGGCCGGAACTCCTGCTGCCAAAGGCATCGGGCTTTTTCCGTTTTTTTGTGGTATGATATACGCAGGAATAAAAAACAGATAAACCGGACAGGAAGAAGCGGAGGAGTCATATGCGTTACAGGCGTCTTGGAAAAACCAACCTTCAGGTCAGCGAGATCGGCTTCGGCGGCGAATGGCTGGAGCGGCATGAGGAAAGCGAATCCGTTGCCCTGCTGAAATATGCCCACAACCTGGGCGTCAACATTGTGGACTGCTGGATGCCCGATCCCAAGTCCCGGAACATCATCGGGCAGGCCATTGAGGAGGACCGGGCCGGATGGATTGTCCAGGGGCATGTGGGCTCCACTTACCAGAACGGGCAGTATACCCGCACCCGGGACCCGGAACCGTGCCGGATCGCCTTTGAGGATCTGCTGACCCGCCTGCGGACGGATTACGTGGATCTGGGCATGATCCACTACGTGGACCGGGAGGAGGACTGGGAAACCGTTTCCCGCCCCGGCCCCTTCCACGATTATGTGATGGAGCTGAAGGCGCAGGGAAAGATCCGCCACATCGGCCTGTCCACCCACAACCCGGTCATCGCCCGGAAGGCGGCGGAAAGCGGCCTGGTGGAAATGATCCTGTTCAGCGTCAACCCGGCCTATGACCTGATGCCGCCGACGGACAACCTGGAAAACTATTTTGCGGAGCAGTACGCGGAAGACCTGAACGGCATTGATCCCGTCCGGGTGGAAATGTATAAGGTCTGCGAGCAACAGGACGTGGGCATCACCTGCATGAAACCCTTCGCAGGCGGGCGGCTGTTTGACGCCAAACGCTCTCCCTTCGGCGTTGCCCTGACGCCGGTGCAGTGCATCCACTACGCCCTGACCAAGCCGGGCGTGGCCTCCGTCCTGTGCGGCTATGACACCCCGGACCAGGTGGACGCCGCCGTGGGGTATGAAACCGCCCCGGACAGCGAAAAAGACTACGCCAGCGTCCTGGCCGGCGCGCCGCGGCACACCTTCCCCGGCGGGGAATGCACCTACTGCGGCCACTGCAAGCCCTGCCCCGTGGACATTGATATCGCCATGGTGAACAAACTGTATGACCTGGCGGTCATGCAGCCGGAAGTTCCGGCTTCCCTGAAGGAGCATTACCTGTCCCTGGCCCATCACGCGGAAGAATGCGTCGGCTGCCGGGGCTGCGAGGGCCGCTGTCCCTTCGGGGTGAAGGTGGCCGACCGGATGACCGCGGCCGCCGCGCTCTTCGGGCAGTAAAAACGGAAACCACTCCATCTGACCATCCGGAAAGGAAGGGATATCTGATGAAACGTATGCTGGTTCTGCTTCTTGTCTGTCTCCTGCTGGCGTCCTCCGCCGCCCCGGCCTCCGGCGAACCCGCGGCCGAAATTCTTCCGGCCTATACCTATACCGGGGAGGATCCCCTGGAGGAAGCCATACTCAGCGTCCTGCAGACGGAGGATTACGCCGGCAGATACTACACCGAACCCGGGAGCGTCATGATCCCCTGCCCCCTGTTCCTGAAAACGGAAATGACCGGTGACGGCCGCGCGACGGTTTACTGCAGCGTCTGGCTGATGAACTATGTGAAGCAGGGAACCACCCTGGTCAACATCTCCGGCGGAGAAAATCCCCTGGTTATCACCCTGGAAAAGACGGACGGCGTGTGGCAGGTGACCGCCCTGGAGGAAGCCGGGGAGGGGGACGACTACTACGAGGACATCACGCGTTTTGCCGGCGGGGATGAGGAGCTGGAAAACAAATACCATGAAGCGGCCGACCTGATGGCCAACGAGGAAACCCGGACGCAGTACATCCGGGCCTATGCGGAGGCCAACGGCCTGGACATCACCGCCTACCAGGACTACGGCTGGGATCCGGTTGAGCTGAACTGAACACCGCCATA
>R26__coassemble_1662_pt1 | contig 10852 bp, 5 predicted proteins | sample R26__metabat2_high_PE_047 | metagenome-assembled genome bin R26
GGACTGTCCCCAGTGTCCACTTTTTCTTTACATGAAGAACGGCGAATGTTATCATCTTGCTGGGTGATTAACATGCCAAGAACAGCCAGGATAAAGAGTGTAACAAACATATACCATGTTATATGGCGTGGAATAAACAAGCAGGTCATTTTTGAAAATGACAGCGATCGGTATTTCTTTATGAACGTAGTCAGAAAATGTAAGGAAGTATCGGGATTTAAGCTGTATGCCTTTTGCCTGATGACAAATCATGTGCATATGCTGATCCAGGCGGGTGATGAACCGCTTGAAATCGTGTTCAGACGAATCGGCAGCAGTTATGTGAAATGGTACAATCAGAAGTACGAAAGAACCGGCCATTTGTTTCAGGATCGTTATCGGAGTGAAAACGTAGAGAACGAGCGGTATTTTATGACCGTTCTGCGTTATATTCTGCAGAATCCTATGAAAGCTGGCATGGAATCCTCGCCGGGAAAATATAAATGGACCAGTTACCGCGCATATGAAAAGGGGATTGGTTCCATTACTGACACAGAATACGCTGAAAGCATTTTTGGAGGCAGAGACAACCTGCTTGCCTTCTGCAAAGAGGAAAATGATGATACTGTTCCGGATGAGGATGACTATGCCTGGCGGATTAAGGATGATCAGGCAATCGACATAATGAAGAAGATCTCGGATTGCTCTTCTGTATCGGAGTTTCAATTGCTGGACAGAAAAACCCAGAAGAATTATGTGAGGGATATGTTTCTTGAAAAGCTTTCTGTAAAGCAGATTTCGCGCATAACCGGAATGCCCAGGACAACTGTCGACAGGGAAGTAAAGCGGATCGATCCTGCGGCATTGCTGGAAAGAAAGTCAATCCAGTTTCATGAGTCCGATGAATCTGCATTCACATATGGTGATGATGAAATCTGGTAAAAGTGGACACCGGGGACAGTCCCCGGTGCCCAAAAAGCAAAGTGGACACTGGGGACTGTCCCCAGTGTCCACTTTTTATTCGATGATCTTATACATCTTCAGGATGTTCTGCTTGTCCGTGTATTCGTATTCCATCTTATCCATGGTTTTCTTGACCATGAAGATGCCCAGGCCACCGATGGACCTTTCCTCCGCGGAGAGGGAAACGTCCGGGTCTTCCTTGGCCAGTGGGTTATAGGGAATGCCGCTGTCGATGAAGGTGATCACCACGGCCCGGGGTTTTTCCTGCAGGTCCATGCGGATGGTGACGGAGCCGGTGTCCGGGGCGTAGGCATAGCTGGCGACGTTGACAAAAATCTCCTCCACGGCCACGTCGATCTGCATCATGATCTTCATGGGGCAGCGCATGGACGTAAGATTCTCGTCCACGAAATCCAGCACCTGCTGGAGATTCGCCACTTTGGCTTCAAGGGTCAGCTCTTTCACGCTCATTCTCCGTTCAGTCTGCGGAATATGCAGTGATAGGATTTCAAACGGTCAAATCATCTTTTTTCATTAAAAATATTATATAGGATATCACTGTATGATTCAAGCAGAAAATAGGTTAAAAAGAGGACAGGGGAGGCAGGCTCCCCTGTCTGTTGGGTTTGTCATGTTTATGGGAGGCAGGCCCGCAGGACAGCGAGATCTGCTGCAGTGAACACGAAGGAGAACCGTTCGCTTCCCACGATCAAGGTGAAATCACCTTTTTCGTCGATCGGCATTTCCAAACCGTCCGGTCCGATGAGGTACAGATTGCCATCACTGTAAAGAGTGATCTTGCCTGTATAAGTGGTGCGGCCCTTCAGGAGGTGGACTGTGAAAGTGCCGCCGCGGAAGCAGTTCAGCTGTACGCTTCCGGTGATGTCGGTAACCGAGAGGAGAGGACGTACTACATGAACGGCAATCTCAGCGGGCTTGTTGATGCCCTCATCAATCGGCTGGGGTTCCGGCTGCGGTTCAGGCTTCGGTTCCGGCTGGGGTTCCGGCTGGGGTTGCGGTTCCGGCTCAACATAATCCTTCAGGATTACGGAGAAGAGCACGCCGCCGCCGCGCGGAACGATCATGAAATAGTTGCCGTTGCTGTCCTGAATCAGCTTGTTATGGGCCTGGTCGCCGTAAACCTCGTCGATCATCAGGCCTGCGGGCACGTCAATCTTCAGCACAATGATGTCGCCTTCATTGGCAACGTCGCGGCCCTTGTAATCCCTGGCGCCGTCGGTGTGGATGATGCCCTCCTGGCTGGGGTCAACCCGGATAATGTACTGGATGTTTTTTTCAGCTTCCCGGTCGGCAACAAGCTTCTTGCTGTCCGTGGTTTCGTCATATTCCTCACGCTTGACGTAGTCACCGTCCTTGTCTGCCGTCATTTCCCATACGGTCAGGGTCAGGTTATTGCCGAGGGCCGTGTCGTCCTTGAGCACAACGCTGGTGCCGCCGGTGGCGACCAGGGAGCCGTCGATGATCAGGTCGGTCTTTTCTTCTCCGGCCGCGGACAGTTCAACGCCGTTGCCGTCGCTGATCACGTCGCGCCCGATGACAATCTGGGTCGTGCCTTCGTTTGCCACGGTGACGCAGTCGTATACATTGCCTTCTTCGTCGTAATACAGCGCGGTGTCGTCTTCCTGTTCCGCTTCATACACTTGAACGACTTTGCCGTCGATGACCTGGTCGCCCAGGGAGATGCCGTTCAGATCCTCGGGGTTGACTTTTTCCGCGTCGCTGGCGGCAAATTCTTCATGGGCATGCCGGTTGAGGACGATGCCGGTGTCGTTGACGCCGCCTTCGACCACCAGGTCAGTCGCGACGTTGATGTTGATGTCGCCTTCCAGGGCGTCCACGCGGATACCGGTGGCGGTATGGTCACCTTCTTCATTGGTGTCCAGGGAGGTCACCTTCACGTTGTCGCCGATGTTGATATTGGTTTCATTGAACTTGTTATCGCTCCGGACGCTGATGCCCGTAAGCTCCTTGGATTCGCCTTTGACAATCAGGTCTTCGCCCACATTCACGTTTGTCACGTCTGTGTTTTCGTAGTCAATGCGCTCACGGGCATAGGTTATCTGGGTTTCCGGTTTGTATTCCTCACCGGTTATTTCATACTTTTTGTATGTATTTCCCGGATAGACGACCGTGAGGGTATTTCCGTCATTAATGCCCCATCTGGCAATGGTGGGGTTGTCCGGGTCGTTATCCTTGTGGAGGGGGATAGGAGTATCTGTATACACGTCTGTTGTGTATTCGTAGAGAATGTCGTCGTTGTATTGCTCGGTGTTCTCGTTGAGCGTGCTCTTGTGATCGAGCGTGAACGTCACCTCATCCCCTGTGGTGGCGGGGTTCAGAATGGATTTGAGCTCGTTGCGCCCTGCCGGCAGATCATCCACGTTGTCAAACGTGCCGGCTTCAACCCATTCAAGGTCGCCGACATTGTTCACGGCAATGCCGGTTCCGCCGTTGGAGGTAATGCTTCCCTGGACATCAACGTTGACTTCGGAATTGTTATTCCTGATCTTCAGGGCGTCTTCCTTGGCTGTAATGTCTTCTTCGATCGTGACGTTGTATTTGCCGTCATGCTGGGAACCAATGCTGACTTCGCCTTCGACATTCGCGGCCTGCACATTGATGTTGGCGCCGTCCAGGTGATCTTCGTTTCTGTTTTCGTTCAGATAAACATGGCCGTAAATGGTTCCGTCCACGTCATAATTAGCGGTTCCGCCATCCTTGACCGTGGCGTTGATGCCGCCCTGTGAGGCATTGGGGTCGCCGACATTGCCGGTAATGTTTGCGTTGGCTTCGCCGCCTGCGAAGTAGGATTCTACCTGTATTTTGACGTCGCCGTTAATGTTCGCTTCACGCGTACCGTCTTCACCGCGGAACCGGATCTCGGACACATTGCCTTCCTTCAGGTTGAGCTGGGCCAGGCTGCCGTCGTCGTTGGAGGACAGCGTGGCGCGTCTGCCGAGACCCTGCCCCTCGTTGTCAATATTGATGACCGACGTACCGCCGTCCGCTGCGCTGATCTTCACATCGCCGTTGGCCGTGCTGAGCAGTATAACGGCGGTGTTGCTGCCTTCACCCGTGGAGGAGGCGTTCACAAGTGTATGATCGAGGTATAGGCCTTCTGTGTCCTCGCCGGCAATTACCTGTCCATTGGCTGTCACCGTGGTCTGGCCGCCGGAACTGGATTCTGCCTTGATGGCTGTGGGATCGCCGGGCCCATTGGAACCGGCCGTTTCAGCGATAACCATGCCTCTCACGTTGATGTCGGCCGTGCCTTCATTTTCAGCGAAAACATGAAGGGCGGTGGGCTCGGATTGCGTTACCTGCTCTCCGGCGTAGTTGACGTGAATGTAAATGTTTGTTAAACCTACATTGTTTCTGTGTCCGTTCGCAGCGCCGAGCGTAACGGCAGTTTGCTCCGGGCCCTTTTCTTTACCGTCGTTTTCAATATAGACCCAGTTGACTAACTGGCCGGAGATGTTTCCTGTATCGGCCACATAATTAAGTGGATTTGTATGATTGATCGGGTAATAATCCCTTTCAGGGGCTTCACCGCTGAGGGATTCTTCTTCCTGCCCGGCAGTTTCATTGCTTTCCGGGGCTGCACCGCTGAGGACTTCTTCCTGTTCAGCGGTTTCGGCTTCTTCAGCGAAAACGGGAATACCGATGCTGCCCGTCAGGAGTGACAGAGCAAGAACCGATGCCAGAAAAATCCGATAGAACTTTTTCATACAATACCTCCAGGCGTGATATGGTGTTGAAACAATTGTCATTGCTTTCTCCATTCCTTTATACGCACCATTCTGAATGGATGGCAGCAGGCAATTGCAAAAACCGAAAAAAAGAAGCAAAAGCTTTGCAAACGGTATCATTTTTGTCTCAGAAAGCTTTTGCCTTAATAAAAATACCATGATTTAACAGCCTCTGGCAAGAGGAAAAATGCAAAAAACAGGAGAAAACTGAAAAAATAATTACATCATCCAATCCGCAGATTTTTTGCAGATAATTTTATGTTGACAGAGAGACAGTGTGCCCGTTCGGGAACCTAACAGGAACATCCTTGCGTATTGATGTCATTTCGGGGTTCGTAACGCCCGGAAATAGAGCCAGTGGCTCTATTTCAGTGAAAACGGGGCGAAGAACCGATGACCTCCAGTGGAGGAAATCTCATCGGTTCTGAGGTCAACTGAAACGAGCGATCTGTCCGGTGGGGAGTGAGGGAAGCGGTGACCCAGTGGGTCATTTGCCGAAGGCAAAAGCGCCCTGAGCGAGTCAATCGAAGCAAGAAGCAGGTTGAAGCGCCAGCGATGCCTGCTGCGCCGACTGAGATTGCGGAACAGTCGCGACGATTGAAGTTGCGGGTATGAGCCCCGGGCACGAAGTGAGGCGAAGCCGGAGTCGAGAAATCTCCTCCGAAGATGTAAACCTTCTACTCAAAGGAACCCCTTGTGTAAAGAAACCATACTAATTGTGCATTGTTAATTGTTAATTGTTCATTTGGGCGCAGCCCACTGTCTCCTCCGAAGATGTAAACCTTCTACTCAAAGGAACCCCTTGTGTAAAGAAACCATACTAATTGTGCATTGTTAATTGTTAATTGTTCATTTGGGCGCAGCCCACTGTCTCCTCCGGGGATGTAAATCTTTAACTGAAAGGAACTCCTTTTGTATAGAAACAATATTAATTATGACAATGGCGTCACTCATGTGACGCCATTGTCCCTCTGTCAACTCATTTCTCGTCGCTGAGTTTCTGCCGTTCCACCAGCTCGGCGAAGATGCCGTTCTTCGCGATCAGCTCTTCGTACGTGCCGTCTTCGGCGATCTTTCCGCCGTCGATGACCAGGATCCGGTCGCAGTGCTTGATCGTGCTCAGCCGGTGGGCGATCACGATTCTCGTGCACTTCATCTTGTCCAGGGCCTCGGAAACCTTCCTCTGGGTAATGTTGTCCAGGGCGCTGGTCGCCTCGTCAAAGATGAGGATCCGCGGCTTGGGCGCGATGGCCCGGGCGATCATCAGCCGCTGCCGCTGGCCGCCGGAGATGGTGCCGCCGCCGTCCTGCAGCATCGTGTGCATGCCCATGGGCATATCCCTTATGTCGTCGGCGATGCCGGCGATCTCCGCAGCCTCCCACGCCTCGTCCAGCTTCAGCGTCGGGTTCGATATCACGATGTTGTCAAAAATGCTCCCGCTGAACAGCCGCCCGTCCTGCATCACCGTGCCGATCTGCCGCCGCACGCTCCGCAGGTCCAGCTGGTTCAGGTCCTTCCGGTCGTAGTTGATCACGCCTCTCGCCGGCTTTTCAAACCCCAGCAGCAGCCTCACCAGCGTGCTCTTGCCGCACCCGCTCTTGCCCACGATGGCCACATACTGCCTTGCGGGAATGGTCAGGCTGAAGTCCTCGAAGATCGGCTTCGACTCCGGATCGTACCCGAAGGTCACGTGGGAGATTTCGATGCTGCCGGACAGGCGGGTCACCGTCTCCCGGTGGTCCGATGTCTCCGGTTTCGCGGACAGCAGGGGCTTGATCAGGTTCACCACCGGCTTGATGGATGCCGCGCTCAGCGCCATGGAGGCCAGGGAGGAGAATGCTGTGGAGATGTACGCGTAGGACGCGTTGAAGGCGAAGTAGTCCGCAATGGTCACCTTGCTCTGCACGGCCACAAAGTACATCACGGCGGTGCCGAGCAGGGACACCGCGGCGGTCAGCACCGGGCTCAGCCGGATGATGGCCGGCGGGTTGAAGGTGGTGGAGGCCGTCTCCACATACAGGTCAGACCACTTGGCAAAGGCCCGGTTCTCCGCGCCGGAAAGGCGGATTTTCTGGATGCCGTTGATAAACGCGTACACCAGGCCCCGCTCCCGGGCGGTGGTCACCATGGTCTCCTGGTCAATGCGCATCTGCACCCGCGCGCTCAGCAGGCTCACCGCCAGCGTCACCAGCGTCACCGCCAGGCTGGGCACCACCAGGCTCGGCGCAAAGGCGAAGATCTGCCCCAGGTAAATCAGGGAGAACACCCCGGTGATCGCCGTGGAGAACAGGCTGTCCACCATCGTCGTGCACAGGCTGTCCATATAGGCAATATACTGGTTCAGTTCACCCACGCTGTAGTCCCGGAAGAAGGCCGCCGGCAGGCTCAGGATCCGCATCATCGTCGCGGCGGATACGTTCACGTTCAGCTTGTACCGGATCCGGGCAAGCAGCATGTTCTTGATTATCGTCAGTAATATCGTCGTCACCGTGGCAAAGAACAGGAAACTCACCACCGCGATCAAAAGCCGCACGCTGCCGCTGGCGATGACCGTGCCGGTCAGCACCTGGTTCAGCTTCGGGATCAAAAGGCCCACCAGCGAGATCGCCGCCGCGGCTACCAGGAAGGAGATCCGGTCCCGGGGCGTCAGGCAGGACAGCATGTACCGCAGCAGGTCCTTCAGCTTCAGCTCCCGCATCGGCAGGGGACGGTAGAAGCACAACGCCTCCCCGGCGATGTTCGCCGCCGTGTGGCCGTTGATCTTCACCTTGCCGCCCGTGGCGGGGTCCGTATACTCGTATCCGCCCATCTCGGAGGGCAGGATGGCAATCACCGTGCCGCTGTCCTTCAGCGAGCCGATCATCGGCCCCATGGCGTCGTTCTGCCAGCCTTTGCTCAGGATAATCTCCCGGTACAGTATGCCCGTGGAGCTAAGCAGGAAATCCAGCCGGTCCCGCAGGCCGCGGACGTTGGCGGGCACCTCCCGCTCCTTCACCCCCATGTGCTTCAGCAATCCGGACACGGCGTCGTTCACGTCCTCCTGGTCGGAGAGCGTGGAGCGGATTTTCCGTCCGGTCACGGACCGGGCGATGTTTTCAAAGGAGTCGCTGAGAAGCTCCCGTTCATGTTTTTTTCGGAACTCTATCTGATCGTCAAACCAGCCCATCTCATCGCGCCTCCTTCCTTACTCGTTGCTGACCAGGTCGGCGTAGTATCCGCCTTTGGCGTACAGCTCGTCATGGGTGCCCCGCTCCACAATCTTTCCCTTGTCCAGCACGATGATCTCGTCGCAGTCCCGGATGGTGCTCAGCCGGTGGGCGATAATGATGCAGGTAATGCCCCGCGCGTTGATGCTCTTGATGACCTCGTACTCGGTCCGCGCGTCCAGGGCGCTGGTGGCCTCGTCCATGATGCAGATGGTGGGGTCCTGGCTCAGGGCCCGGGCGATCTCCAGCCGCTGCCGCTGCCCGCCGCTCAGGTCCCGTCCGCCGTCCAGCAGCTTGTGCAGGAAGCCGCCTTCCCGGGTCACGATGTCGTCATAGATGCCCGCGTCCCGGGCCGCCAGCGTTACCTCGAAGTCCTCTATGGAGTCGTCCCACATTTTGATGTTCTGGCTCACCGTGTCCTCAAACAGGGTAATGTCCTGGTCGATGACCGATACGGATCCGGTGAAAACGTCCCGGTCGATCTCTGAGATCGGCACCCCGTCGAAGGTGATTTCCCCGCTCCAGGGCCGGTACAGGCCGCTGATCAGCTTGGCCAGCGTGCTCTTGCCGCAGCCCGTGCGGCCCACGAAGGCGATCTTCTGTCCCGGCTTCACCGTCATGGAGAAGTCCGTCACCTGGGGCTTGCCCAAGCGGGAATAGCCGAAGGTCACGTTCTTCAGCTCGATCGCACCGGACAGCTTATGATATTCTTCCGTCTTTTCCCGGGGGATAAAGGAAGGATCCTCCGGATAGCTCATCACGTCGTCCACCCGCTCCATCTGGGTGGTCATTTCCTGCATGCTCTGCCCCGCGGCGATCAGCTGGGAGGCCGGCGCCATGAAGGAGGACAGGAAGCCCTGGAAGGCCATCACCATACCGGCGGTGAACTTTCCCCGGATCACAAGCAGCACGCCCAGACCCATCACCGCGATGTTCGCCGCCGCCGTGATCGCGCTGGGCAGCGTGCCCAGGAACAGGTTCAGTTTGGTATAGGAAACGCTCTGGCTGTTCACGCTGGCCTGGTATCCGGCCCACCGGCCGAAGAATCCGTTCTCCGCCCCGCTGGATTTGATCGTCTCAATCATGGAGATGCCGCTCATCGTGGCGGAAGACAGCTTCGCCGCGTCCCGCTGCTGCACCCGGGTAATGTTTACCCGCTTGGCGCTCACATAGGCGGAAACCAGCAGGTTCAGGATGATCGCCCCGACCCCGATGGCCGCCAGCATCGGGCTGTAATGGATCATTACCGCCAGGTAGAACACCATCATCCCGGCCTGAATGGCCAGCGGCGCGAAGGTCTGCACCAGCGCGCTGGCAATGCTGGCGTTGGTGGCCTGCCGGTCGGCGATGTCGCCGGAGAGGCGCTGGGAGAAAAACTGCATCGGCAGCCGCAGCACCTTCCACAGGTAGGAGCTGCTGCCGTAGGAGGTCATCTTGCCCTGGATGCGCAGGCTGTATACCGCGGAGATCCAGGTCACCGCCACCGATACGGCGATGAATACCAGGAACAGCAGCATGAAGGGCGTCAGCCATTCCGGGTTGGACCCGCTCAGCAGCCGGTCCAGGAACGTGCGGGAGAAGGCGGGGGAGATAATGCCCAGCAGGGAGGAGATCGTCGTGGTCAGCACCACGAAGGCCACCGCCGTGCCGGAGCCGCGCAGCCGCTCCCGGGCGTAGGAAAGGACGGATTTGGGTTTTCCGGAGGGGGCGAAGGTCTCCCCGGGCTCAAAGCACAGGCATACGCCCGTAAACTCCCGGTCAAACTCTTCCCATTCCACTTTCACCCGGCCCCGCGCCGGGTCGTTGATGACCGCCCGCTTGCCCTGGAAGCCGCACAGCACCACAAAGTGGTTGAAGCCCCAGTGGATGATGCAGGGGAAGGGCCCCTCGTTCAGCAGGTCTTCCGGCTCCACCCGCCAGGCGTTGGCCGTCAGGCCGTAGCTGCGCGCCGCCACCAGGATGTTCTTGGCCGATGCGCCGTCCATGCTCACGCCGCAGTCCACCCGGGCCTGCTCCAGCGGGATCCAGTTTTTATAATAGTGCATGATCATCGTCAGGCTGGCGGCGCCGCATTCCAGCGCCTCCATCTGCATGACCACGGGCACCGCGCACACGCCCTTCGTGATCGGTGCGGGCACCTTCTTCTTCAGTCCGAACATCGCTTTCTCCCTCCGTTTATTACTGCAGCAGGAGGGAAATGGGACGCAGGTCCTCGGTCACCGCCACGCCGGAATATACCCCGTCCGGCAGTCCGGTGTCCGTGGGGATCACCACCACCGGATCCCCGGCGGAAAGCTCCCCGGCCCGCAGCAGGCGCATGGACGCGTCCGCCGGCAGCACCATTACCTCATAGTCCCCGGCGGCGGAGAGGGGATAGTCCACCCCGTCCAGGGTCACCACGCCGTTCTTCACCACGCCCTCGGCCTTTGCGTAGGGCACGTAGCATACGCTCTTTCCGTTCTCCACGGAAACTGCCACCGTCGTCGTGGTTTTGATATGACCGAAAACACCCCACAGGATCGCGCCCACCAGCAGGCAGATCACCGCCGCCAGCACCAGCCACACCCAGGGGGAAGTTACACGCAGATAATCGTTCAGGCTTTCCGGAGATTCCACCGCCTCAAGGCTTTTCTCCCGGAACAGTTTGGCTTTTGTCGGTTCAGACACGTCTTCCAGCCCCTCTCATGCAATCGATTGTGCACATATGTATAAAAAGTATATCAAACATCATACACATCCACAAGAAAAAAGTGTCTGAGAAGGGACAAACCGCGCAAAACAGGGACGAAAAGAAGCAAACTGCAAAAAACCAAACACAGAGTAAAAATAGTAGAAATCTACTTATTGTTATTCAGAAATGACTGTGATAAGCATGGCACTAATAGGAACACCATAGCGTATAAATGTCATCCTGAGCGCAGTCGAAGGATCTCC
>R26__coassemble_1891_pt1 | contig 9973 bp, 7 predicted proteins | sample R26__metabat2_high_PE_047 | metagenome-assembled genome bin R26
CGTACTGACTGCTTGTGCACTAATTTTTATATTTGCATTTAATAGGGGATGTGTGTGCAAATTATTATCAGCCAAACCTTTTTCATGGTTTTCATCTATACAGTTGAATTTTTTTATTCTTCACCAAGCAGTAATTCATTTTTTTGCAAGATGCTTTCCTAATGCAATTAATTCGCCACTATTGCTAACAATAATACAGTTTCTCGTTGTTGCTAGAATGAGTATTTTTTACCAGAAAGTTATTGAGAAAAAAGCCTCAAAAGGATTGGAATTATTGTATACTCGAGTTAGAATGTTTGTAAAAAAAGAAACGAGGAGGGAGACAACTAATGTTTGATTATATAGTTATTGGAGCCGGTCTGTATGGAGCCACTGTTGCTCGAGAATTAACAGATGCGGGACATTCTGTCCTAGTGATTGATAAGCGTCCCCATATCGCGGGAAACGTCTATACTGAAAAGACTGAAGGGATACATGTACATATCTACGGGGCTCATATTTTCCATACCAACAATAAGCAGGTGTGGGATTATGTGAACAGGTTTTCTGTGTTCAACCGGTTTACCAACAGTCCTGTGGCAAATTATCACGGGGAACTGTACAGCCTGCCCTTCAATATGTATACATTCAACAAAATGTGGGGTGTGGTGACGCCGGAGGAAGCCGCTGCAAAGATTGAGGAGCAGCGGAAAGAGGCTGGAATCACAGAACCGAAGAACCTGGAGGAACAGGCAATCTCCCTGGTGGGAACGGATATCTATGAAAAGCTGATCAAGGGCTATACCCAGAAACAGTGGGGACGGCCGTGCACGGAACTTCCGGCGTTTATTATCAAGCGACTGCCGGTGCGGCTGACCTTCGATAACAACTACTTTAACGCACTGTATCAGGGTATCCCGGTCGGCGGTTACACGAAGATGGTTGAAAACATGCTGAAGGGCATCGAGGTTCAGCTGAATGTTGACTATCTTGCGGACAAGGCGAAATGGGACGGTGTAGCTGAAAAGGTGATTTATACCGGACCGATTGACGCTTATTTTGATTACTGCCTCGGCAATCTGGAATACCGTTCTGTACGGTTTGAGACGGAAGTGCTGGACAAGCCGAATTTCCAGGGAAATGCTGCAGTGAACTATACGGATGCGGAGACACCCTGGACCCGGATTATTGAACATAAATGGTTTGAGTTCGGAAAGGACGAAAACGGAAACGATCTGCCGAAGACCGTGATCAGCCGGGAATACAGCTCTGAATGGAAACTTGGAGACGAGCCGTATTATCCTGTCAATGATGAGAAGAACGGCAATCTCTATCAGGAATACAAGAAACTGGCTGAAAAGGAAAAGAATGTGGTATTCGGCGGACGGCTCGGTGAATACAAGTATTATGATATGGATCAGGTGATTGCGGCGGCACTGGAAAAGGTTCAGATGCTGAAGTGTCTGATTTGCTGAATATGTTTTTCGATAAAATGAAAAGGGAGGGTGGATTATGAAGTTCTACAAAATCGACGACCAGATCGTGATCAGTGACAAAGCGCTGTCTGTCGGAACAGAACTGACAGCCAACACTACGGACGGTGCGCATGAGAAGCATGTGCCGGTGATTGAGCAGGATGGTGATACGGTAACCGTTAAGGTGGGTTCTGTGGAGCATCCGTCCCTTCCGGCGCATTATATTGAATGGATCCTTCTGGAAACGGAGCAGGGATTCCAGATCCATTACCTGAAACCGGGGATGAAACCGGAAGCGGTGTTCAAAGTCAACGAGGCGGTTGTGGCTGCCTATGAATACTGCAACCTGCACGGGCTGTGGAAAGCGGAATAATTCTCTGTTCATATAATTTCATGTCTCTTCACTTGCGTGCATGTATTTCCTATGAGATAATTAAAAACGGAAGAAAAGAACGGGGAATCCCGTTCTTTTTACGGAGCGGCCAGGTGCACAGTAAGATGATACGTGCTTGGAGCAAATTCTGCGGCGGATTAAGAAGATCCCGGTCAAAATGACAAAGGGATACCGGTCCGGCGAGAGAGGAACGGTATGAAGAAGAAAAACGGCGTTTTATACGCGGTGTCTGCAATCGTGCTGCTGTGCGTATGTGAATGGTTCTTTTTCCGGAAGATGTACGGCAGTGTCCTGCTCTTCGGGGATACAGGCGACGGCCGGCTGACGATGCTGATCACGGAGCACTGGTATCACGTTTTCCGGGGACGGGCTTCCGTGACAGATCTGGGGATTTTTTACCCGGCTCCCAACACGCTGGGATATTCTGACCTGCTGCTTGGCTTTGGCCTGATTCATTCCGTTTTCCGGCTGTTCGGGCTGGACATGTATCTGGCATATAAGTACACAATCCTGTTTGTCCATGCGGTGGGAACCTTCAGCTGCTGGTATCTGCTGAAGCGCGTCCTGGGCGTGAAGCCGGTATGGGCTTTCTTTGGAACACTGGCATTCTCTTTTTCAGACAGCTATATCACGAGCCTCAACCATGCGCAGCTGGCAGCCATCAGCCTGATACCGCTTTTTGCGATATTTGTGATCCGCTTCTTCCAGTTCCTGCCGGAGCGGAAAAAGCGGAACCTGTACGCCATAGCGGCAATCGTTTTGATTGAGCTGGTATTGTACACAGCCTGGTATATTGCGTTCTTCTCCGCACTGTTTGCGGGAATCTGCCTGGTGGTCTGGCTGCTGCTGGGGATAGGCAGGAAAGGATACCTGAAACAGCAGTTTGCGCTTTTCTTCCGTACGGTACGGTATGATCTGCTGATCTATGCCGTGATCGGGGTTGCGCTGGCTGTTCCCTTTATTCTGCTGGAGCTGCCGATCAGCAAGATGTCAGGCGGACGGGATTACTATGAGTTCGCCAATGACATGATTGCCACCCTGCCGGGGATTATCCATGTGTCAGAAGACAACTGGCTGCTGGGGCAGTGGCTTCAGTCCTTTGACAGCCTGAAAGGTGCCAATCACGAGATTATCCGGGGATTCTCCGTGGTGCTGCTGGGACTATTCGCGGCAGGGCTTGTCCGGACCGTGATCCAGATGCGCAGGAAAGAGGAACCGGAATCCGATGACAGCCGGAAGAACAGAACTGTATGGTTTTTATACGGCGTGATTGCCGTGTCCGTGCTGATCAATGTGCTGCTCTCCATCCGGTGGAATGATCAGGGACTGTCCGGATGGTACCTGGTTTACAAACTGATTCCCGGCGGAAAGTCAATCCGGGCGGTCGGACGTATTTTCCTGTTCCTGAATCTGCCGATGGCGGTGATCACGGCCTGCATCTGGAGCAGGGATACCGGGAAAGAAACAAAGAACCGGTGGCTGCGGTACGGATGTGCGGTTCTGGCGGTTGTGCTGCTGTTTGTGACCAACCTGAATACGACGGGCGTCTATGCCTGGTGGGACAGGGACAGCGCGGTGGAACGGATAGCGAAAATCTCCGCTCCGCCGAAGGACTGTGAAACATTCTATCTCATCAATACCAATACGGAGCCGGCGTTTTTGTCCTTTGTGCATACGGACGCCTATGAGCTTGCGGATGCGTATCAGATTAACACCATTAACGGATACTCAGGGCTTACGCCTCCCGGATGGGGTGAAATCTGGCCGATTGACTGGGACGGCTATTTCTTCGCGGTGGATGGCTGGATTATTGAGAACGGTCTTGAGCATGTATATGCTTATGACGTGGAAGATGACACGTGGATTCAGCACGTGACAGATTAAATGGAAGAGGTGGAACCATGGATAAGGAAAACTTTGTGCTCTCTGTTGTGATTCCCTGTTACAATGAAAAAAACAGTATTCATACGATTGTGGAGAAAGTGCTGGCTGCCCCGATCAAAAACAAGGAAATCATCGTTGTGGATGACAAGAGCACGGACGGAACCAGTGCGATCCTGGACAGCGAGATTGCGCCGCTCGTCAGCAAGGTGATCCATCATGAAGTGAACCAGGGCAAAGGCGGAGCGCTTCGGACCGGTTTTCAGCACGCCACCGGCGATGTGGTTATCATCCAGGACGCTGACCTGGAATATGATCCGAATGAATATCCGCTGACCGTAATGCCGATCGTGAATGATGAATGCGACGTATGCTACGGCTCCCGTTTCCTGCGCCAGGCAGCCAAGGGATACAAGGCGAACCAGATTGCCAACAAATTCCTGACCGGCCTGTCCAATCTCTTCACGCATCTTCACCTGACAGACATGGAAACCTGCTATAAAACCTTCAGGCGGGAGATTATCCAGGCGGTTGATATCAAGGAAAACCGGTTTGGTTTTGAGCCGGAAATTACGGCCAAGGTGGCCAGGATGAAGGTGCGGGTCAAGGAAGTACCCATTTCCTATTATCCCAGAACCAATGAGGAAGGGAAAAAGATCGGTTTCAAGGACGGTCTTCGCGCGATTTACTGCATCTGGAAATACCGGAAAGGATAACGCTGTCTGCGGTTTATGAATTAACTCGGAGGGAATGCCATGGCTGAAGAAAAACGGGTGATTCACCTTTTTGTCCCGGGACGGTTATGCCTTTTCGGTGAGCATTCGGACTGGGCCGGGATGTACCGGACTGTTAATGCGGAGCTCGAAAAAGGCGCGGCAATTGTTTCAGGTACAGAACAGGGGATTTACGCGACGGCGGAAAAAGCGGATAAGTTTATCATGTGTTCCTCATCGGATTTGCCGGACGATGAGCACTGGGAATGTGAAATGGACACAGAAAAACTGCTTGCGGTGGCGCAGCAGGGCGGCTTTTTCTCCTATGTGGCAGGGGTGGCTTCCTTTATCAACGACAACTATACCGTGGGCGGCGTAAAGATCACCATCCTGAAGCGGGATTTGCTGATCAAGAGTGGGCTTTCCTCTTCCGCAGCAATCTGTGTGCTGGTTGCCCGGGCATTTAATCAGCTGTACCGGCTGAAAATGAATATCAAGGGTGAAATGCAGGCTGCCTTCCGGGGCGAACAGCGGACGCCTTCCCGCTGCGGCCGCCTGGACCAGGCGTGTGCTTATGGCGTCAAACCTGTATTGATGAGCTTTGACGGCTTTGAGGCGGATTCCCGGGAACTGCGGGTAGGTACCACTTTTTACTGGGTCATTGCCAACCTGATGGCTTCAAAAGATACAATCCGTATTCTGGCGGATCTGAATAAAGCCTATCCTTTCGCCGGGAATGAAGCAGACAGGCGTGTTCAGGAAGCCCTGGGTGAGGATAACCGGAAGATTGTTTCCAAAGCGGTGAAACTGCTGGAAGCGGGATTGCCGGTTGAGCTGGGGCAGTTAATGAATAAATCCCAGGAAATATTTGACGAAAAAGTTGCACCTGCCAGCGCGGAACTTGCAGCGCCTGTACTGCATTCGGTGCTGAAAGATCCTCAGATTCAGCCGTTCATCTATGGCGGAAAGGGAGTTGGATCACAGGGGGACGGCACAGTTCAATTCCTGGCAAAGGGAGAAGCTGAAGCGAAAGCATTGCAGAAATATCTGCTTGAGCAGCGCGGAATGCCGTCTTTTACCCTGACGTTAAAACCGGGACAAACGATCCGGAAAGCGATCATACCGCTGGCGGGATTCGGCACACGGGTGTTTCCGGCAACCAAAGCTGTCCGCAAGTGTTTCATGCCCTTGCTGGATACAGACGGAATCCTGAAACCCGCATTGATGATCATGATTGACCGGCTGCTGGAAGCGGGTATAGAGGATATCTGCCTGATTATCGGCGAAGATGAGCAGGAGGAGTTTGATCGCTTCTTTGCACCGTTGCCGGATGAATACCGGGAGAAACTGCCGAAGGATAAAGCCAGGTGTGAAGAACGGATCAGCCTGATGCGGCAGCATATCACCTATATCCACCAGAAGGAAAGACTGGGATTCGGCCACGCTGTCTGGCTGACCAGACAGTTTACGGAAAATGAACCGGTGCTGCTTCTGCTCGGAGATTTTGTGTACCGTTCCAATACGGAAGTAAACTGCAGTAAGCAGATTATGGACGCTTATAAGGAATGCGGACGGACGCTGGTAGCTGTAAAGGAAGTCCCTCTGAACCGGGTGGTTCATTACGGAATTATCCATGGCCTCTGGGATGATGATACGGAGACCATGATGAAAGTCGACAGCATGGTGGAAAAGCCGACGGATGATTATGCCAGGGAGTATCTTGGCGTACACGGAAAACAGGGGAAGGACAAGTATTATGCCACATTCGGGCAGTATGTTCTGACTCCTGAGGTTTATGCGGAGCTGGACAGGCAGATCCGGCAGGAAGGGAAACCTTCGGAAGGAAAAGAGTTCGGCCTGACAGCTGCGCTGGATGCTGTTCGGGAAAAATACGGGATGTATGCTTTCCGGCCGGATGGGAAGTCATATGATATCGGACTTCCGGACGCCTACCGGGAAACCATGTGGGCATATTGTCAGTAAGCGGAGGAGAAAAGATGGACAAAATGCTTACATCCAAAGGAATCAAACAGTTTCTTTCCTACTTTGGCGTGGGCGGTGTTTCCGCCCTGGTGGAATGGGCGGTTTTCTCACTGCTGGAATACCTGCTGGATATGCCCTATCTGCTGGCAACGATTCTGGCATTCATCTTTTCCACCACCACGAACTGGTTCCTCGGCAGGACATTCACCTTTAAGGAGTCTGCCTACAAGGATAAGAAAGGGAAAGAGATTTTTCTGGTATTCCTGGTCAGCGCGATCGGCCTGGGGTTCAACCTGCTGCTGATGTATCTGTTTGTGGACGTCTTTGGAATGAATACGAACCTGCTGAAGACGATTGCGAAGATCCTCTCAACAGGGATAGTCTTCATCTGGAATTTCCTGTCCAGAAAGCTGTGGATCTACAAGGAAAACGAAGCACACTAAAACACTGCACACTAAAAACACTCGACGCAGGGAACTCGGGAACTCGGAACTCGAAGGAACTTGATTGGAAAAAACGATTGAAGATTCCGGTGAAATAGTTTACAGTTGATAGTTGATCACAGATCGGGAGGGAATGAATGTTGGAAAACAATGAGAACATGCTGCCGGTGGAAAAGGAACGACAGATTCAGCTTGTGGTGAACAGTAACCAGGAAGAAGGAACCATTGACCTGGGAAATGTTTTTCGCAACATGAAGCTGAAAAAGCGGATTTTTGCCTGGGTGCTGGTATTGTGCCTGGTAGCCGGCGTATGTGCGCCGCTGCTGCTGTACCAGTTTACCAAGGCGCCGCTGACCGTTTCTTCCGTGGTGACGCTGCGGTATGAGGCGCCCAAAGCCAGATTCAGGGCAGGTTTACGCAGTGGGAAACTATCCCTGCAGGAGGTTGAGTTTGAACCGGTACAGGATCTGACCGCACCTGACGGGACGGAACTGGACCTGAACCAGATCACTTCTTCCTATGTGCTGCAGACGGCGCTGGATGGAATGACGCTGTCCAAGCCTATTACAGCCGCTGCATTAAGCGCAAACATCGGGATTCATACGGTGTTGACAGATGAAAGCCAGCGAACAAGGGAAGCACTGGCCGGACTGGCGGACGCGAAGAATGCGGACGCGTACAAACAGCTGCAAACTGCGGAAATGCATTATCAGAACCGTTTTGTGGTGACACTGAGGAATGGATTCAGCGAAGATTCTGAAAGCCGGATTAAAACGGAACTGAAGGACGCAGAACTGATGCGGCTGCTGAACCGGATCCTGACGGTATATAATGAGTATCTGGTGCGCACGTACGCTGATGTGAAGCTGCCGGACGACATCTTCTCGATTATTGACGCGCAGAATCTGGATGTACTGGACAGTCTGGATCAGCTGAGGGCTGGCATTGAAAACCTGTATGATTATTGCGATACGAAACCGGACACGGTGAAAAACTACCGGAACTGGAAAACCGGCCGCAGCCTGACAGACTGGATGGAAACGCTGCAGGCGTTTAAGAGTATTGATGTGGATTATCTGTACGCCATGGTGAGCGAGAACGCGATCACGAGGGATAAAACGGCGTTGCTGACCAGCTGGAAGTATATGCTGCGCATAGCACAGAACGATCTGGACCGGATCAACGTGAATATTGCCGAAACAGAAAAGCTGCTGAAAAATTATAAGAATGATGAAGTGTTTATCTCCATGCAGGAGAGCGACGCAGCAAAGTCTACCAAGACTGCGACAGAATACTACAACAACCTGATTCTTCAGCAGACAGAATATTATGAAAAAGCGGCGGAGCTGAAGACCTCTATTGCGGATTATACAGACCGGATTACCCGGCTGGATGCGAAGACGTGGACAGATGTGACACCGTCGGTGGAAAATGAACTGGCTCATACCATGGAAGCTGCCCAGAACATTTACAACAGTATCCGGACGCATATGGAGGATCTTTTCTCGAGCCAGATGTATACGACCTATGAGGATCACAGTGCGGCGCAGGGGAAAGTACAGAACTTTATTACAGCCAACCTGAAAAAGATCATTATCTTCGTAGTGCTCTTTGAGGCCCTGGGCTGCGGACTGTGGTTCCTGGCAGGACTTGCGCCTGAATTCTCCAAAGGCAGAAAAGAAAAGGAAAGCGGAAAGGAGGCGGCAGCAAAATGACGACCGTAAAGAAGACACATTGGTTCCGGAATACCTTGATTGTACTGCTTGTCTGCGGCCTGATCGGTTCTGTGCTGGCAGCCGTACAGCTTTTTGGCGAAACAAATCAGACCTATGCCGCGGCAGTCCTGCAGTTTTCCTTTGACGGTGCTGCGGAAGGGAAGGCACCGAACGGTTATCCTTTCAACGCAAATGGCATCACGACGGATGAAGTGCTGGAAGCAGCTTTGGAAGATTCTGGTATGACAGAAACTTATACTGTGGATCAACTAAGGGAAAACCTGAGCGTTACGGGTGTATATCCAGAAAAAATAGCGGAACAGATGACCAAATATGTTTCCCTGATGGATGTAAACGCTGAAATGCAGGCGGCGCTTTCAGACTATCATGCTACCAGGTATTCAGTAACGCTGTATAACAACTTTGATCAGAATATAGCATCCGGGAAACTGACGGAACTGTTGATGAATATCCTGACTGCTTACCGAAGCTATTTTACAAAAACATATGCCGCAAGTCTGGATCCGACAAACACGATTGCGATACAAACGGAATATGATTTTGCCCAGCAGCTGGAAACTATCAGCGCAAGCGTAAAACAGGAACAGCGCTTTGCTGTGGAAATGCAGGAACTGGCCCCCGATTTCCAGCAAGACAGGAAAGGGTTTGGCGATATTGCGGCCCGGTACCAGAACCTGACAAACGACATGAACCGGCTGGAAGCTGCCATTACGCTGAACGCGGTTTCCAAGGACCGGATACGTCTGCAGAAAAGGTATGAAACGGAGATCCGTACTCAGAACTTCCGGCTGGAGAGCCTGACGGAAGAACTGAAACGGATTGATGAACAGATCAATACACTTGAAAAAGACGGCATCATTTATGTGAGTGCAAACGGTGAATTGAGTCGGGTGGGCGGCTCTTCCTCTGACACCTATGATAAACTGGTGGAGAAGCGCAAGAGCGTGTCGGACGAGATTGCTGAAATCAATGCGACTATTGCCCTGTACCAGGCCCGGCTGGATGATATGACGGGCGTGGCGGCCAAAGCAGCGGAGGTGGCGGGTGACGAAGCGGATGCGACGGCTGTAGAAGAACTGACTGCTGCGGAAAAAGCGCTTATGAGATCAAATACGGAAGTGAAGATCAGGGCGCTTACAGGGAAAAAGGGAACGATATCCAACGATTTTGCTGCAATGCTGGACGCTTATGCGGCACAGGAAATCAATGAGAAAACCGTTTCCGTAACCGAGCTGAAGTATAAAACGCCGAAACTTCTTTCCGGTGCGTTTGTTGGTAGAGTGATTAAAACGGCCGGACCGTTCTGCGCTGTGGGATTTATGGTATGCATGGTGCTGCTGATTATCAGCAGGAAGAAAGAAGAAAAAGC
>R26__coassemble_2177_pt1 | contig 9008 bp, 7 predicted proteins | sample R26__metabat2_high_PE_047 | metagenome-assembled genome bin R26
TCCTCCACTCCACTTCGTTCCGGTCGGAATGACACTATAACGTGGAGGTTATGGAAAGCAGGAACGTGACAGAGGGGACAGTGGGCAAAGCCCAAATGAATAATTAACAATTAACAATGCACAATTATTCGTCCTTCGGACGTAGTAAGGGATTCCTCCACTCCACTTCGTTCCGGTCGGAATGACACTATAACGTGGAGGTTATGGAAAGCAGGAACGTGACAGAGGGGACAGTGGGCAAAGCCCAAATGAATAATTAACAATTAACAATGCACAATTATTCGTCCTTCGGACGTAGTAAGGGATTCCTCCACTCCACTTCGTTCCGGTCGGAATGACACTATAACGTGGAGGTTATGGATAGCAGAAATGTGACAGAGGGGACAGTGGGCAAAGCCCAAATGAACAATTAACAATGCACAATTAACCGCTGCGGCGGGACAGGGGAATGAATTATTGCCTTTGGCAATATGAATTATTGAGCCGCGAGCGACTCAATATGAATTATCGTCTTCGACGATATGAATTATTCACCTGCGGTGAATGTGAAAAATACGAAGACGGTTTTGGTTTGGTAGTGGAGGCTGTGGAGAACGGAAAGTTGACAGGGACGGGGTTAAGGTTAAAACTTCGCATGACATTAACCCCGTCCCTCGTGTCAACTTCCCGCATTGCGTGTTGGTGGTTGAAAAAAGAAAATGGCTGCCGGAAAGGCAGCCATTGTGTTTTTTCCTATTAGCCTACGGTGGGAAGGAAGATCTGCTCGGCGAGGGCGATGAGGTCGAGGCCATCGACATCGGGGGCTACGACGGTCAGGGAATAGCTGACGCCGGTGGTGTTATCGTACCAGAGGCAGCGCTGGACCCAGTCGCCGGTTTCGCTCTGAACCTGGGCGAGGGTGCCGGTGCAGCCACCGACGGTGACGTCCTCCTGATAATTCCAGGTGAAGTACATTCCCGAGATGTCAATCAGCTCTCCGCGGGGCGCGACGGGCTTGGCACGGAAGCAGAAATCGCCGTTGGTCCGGAAGAACTGCAGTTCCGCCATTTTTTCTCCTTCATACCAGCGGGAGATAGCTTTTTCAGCGCCTTCCGGGATATTCATGGGAACGCCGATCAGCTTCTGCACCTGATCCAAAGGCAGATCCTCCCAGGGGTTGATCATGGAAACGCCGGCGGCGGCACCGGCGGGGGTGCCCACAAAACCAGCGTCTTCCTTACTGCTGTAGAGGAACCAGTCCTTCAGCTCCGTAAGGTCCTGCTGTTCAGCGTCAAAAACATGCGCCCAGAACTTCATGCTGTCGGAGAAGCCGTCCAGGGAGGTTCCCGGCTGATAAAGCATCATTTCGTCCCCGGCGGTGACGCCGTAGGGATCGCATGTGACATAGCGAAGGCCGTCCTCAATGGTTTCTTCTCCGGTTTTGCCTTCCTGATTCACTTCATCCACCCGGATCTTCCAGATGGTTGCACTGACCTGCTCCACAACGGACATTTTGCCGGAAAATTCGCTGATGTACATGGAACCGTTCGGATAATTATCCGCCGTGTCGCCCATTTCACTGTCATGATAAGTGCCTTTGAAGGTGCCGTCCGCATGAATCTGTATATCCGTGGACCAGGCGCCGGCGCCGCTGCGCAGGCTCAGGTCAATGCCCTCCAGCAGGGCAAAGGGGTCTTTGGCCAAAGCGGAAGAAGCGTCTTCCGCCAGGGCGGAACCCGCGATCAGAACGGCGGCCAGCATCAAAGCCAGCAGCCGCATGGTAAAGCCGTGATGATTGTTTCTGAACATCTTTCTCAATTCCTCCTTCAAAGAAGTGTTCACATATATATACGAATCAGAAGCCGGATTTGTCCCGGAAAAATGAAACCGGCCGATCCCTTCGGACCGGCCGGTTTGAAATCAAAGCCTGCGGCAGATATACAAAAGATGATTGGTGGCCCCCAGAAGTTCCCGCTTTTCCGAGAAGGCCAGGTACCAGTCCACAAAAGCCGGGAAATCCTCGTCCGTGATTCTGAAATCCGGACGGTCCTCCACCGATTCCAGGATCCCGTCGGTACCTGTGGTGGTGATCCACTGCACCGGCTTTCCTTCAAAAAGGTTTTCGAATTCCACAATATCGTAGCCGGTGAACAGCTGTTCCTTGAAATGGCGGAAGCCGTAATCGGCTGTAAAGTTCTCCTCCTGACCCGCAGCCCAGTTGCCGGTGAGATAGTTGGAGTACATGATCCCGAATACGGAAAGGAAGGCAAAGAGAAGCACGCCGCCCTTCTTCGTGACGCGGATGGCTTCATCAATGGCCTTGTGCACATCCTGCGCGTCATAAAGATGATAGAGGGGACCCAGCACGAGCGTCACATCAAAGGTTTCGTCCGCGAAACGGGACAGGTCGACGGCGTCGCCCTGACAGGCGGTGAGGCGGTCAATCCCGCGGCCATTCTGCCGCAGGACTTCCAGATTGCTTTCCACCAGCTCCAGGGCGGTGACCTCCATGCCTTCCTTCGCCAGGGCAATGGAGTACCTGCCGGTGCCGGCGCCCACTTCCAGCACCCTGGCGCCGGGAGCGGCATACCGGTGAATATAGTTCATGGTGACGGCATGCTCCAGCTGTCCGTGCCGGCTGCGGATGAGGCGGGTATCCTCATTCTTTACCTGATTATAGAAATTACTGACGATGTCGGTTCTTGTTTTCATGAGGATCCCTCCTGTTTCCGCAGAATTGTTCCATGCTTTCCCTTATATTACTTCAAACCGGAACGGACGGCAATAAACGGTGTGTTTACGGGCGCCGACAGCGGATCTATACACAATCTTAACAGAGACAAATGGATTCTAACATGACACTAACATGCTTTCCATTACCTGGTAATGGAAGGAGGCTTTACGTGAGAATCTGGGCAGACACCGGATCACAACTTTCCAGATTATCGCGCTGGGGTTTGTTCTGATGATCCTGTGGATGCTGATCGGCGGATCTCCCGGATCCACCGCCGGCGGTATGAAAACCACCACGGCAGCCTGAAGATTGACTATGCCGCCGGGTGCGCCTATCTTTCGGACGAGGAACTGCACCTGACGCCGATTGAGTACAAGCTGCTGTGCCTGCTGGCCCGGAACTGCGGAAAGGTGCTGACGCATAAATACATTACCCAGGAGGTCTGGGGCGCCTCGTGAGAGACCAACGGGGCATCGCTGCGCGTCTTCATGGCGACACTGAGGAAAAAACTGGAAGCGTCCCCGGACGCCTCGATGCTGATCCAGACCCATGTGGGCATCGGCTACCGGATGATCCGGATTACGGACAATTAAGGATATTTATGATCACGTATTGAAGCTGAAAACGCGCCTGACGGGCGCGTTTTTTGTTTGCCGGAAAGGGCACATTTTGTTGAACTGCAGGTAACCGTGTGATATAATGCATGTAACCACAGTATAAAACAGAAACACAGCACGGCAAATGAGAAAAACACATTTGTCCGGAGAGACATTTGAGTCTGTGCGTGAATCATACAACACCGGCTGACGGCGGGAGAAGACGGATGGACGGTAAAGACAAGAGAAAAATGAACACAATAGAGAAACGGCGGAATTCGCTGGCAGGGAAGGCTGTACGCGGCTCCCTGCGGAGCTGTCTGCTCCTGGGCACCATCGCCCTGCTCCTGGGCCTTGGCATATTCGGCAATACGCTGGTGCAGCGGTCTATCAGCAGGGCGTCGGAAACTGCCGCGAAAGCGTCTGTCTCCGCGGAAAGAGGCGCGGACTCGGTCGGACTTTCCAAAGAGATTATGGACGTTTACCGGAGCCTGACCCCGGAGGAACGGGCAAAAACCGGGACGGAAGAATACAAAGCACATTTCTCCGGCCTGGAATCGGTGAGCCGGAAGGGCGGACCGCGCGACACGCTGGTTCATATGCTGCGGAATTTTGTGATCGACGTGGACTATGTCTACCTGGCCATGTTTGACCGGGACACCTCCGCGCTGGTTTATATTGCGGACTCCCATCCGACCGATTATATGAATCCCGGAGAATGGGAACCGGTAAAGAAAAACGCAATCGATAAATTCCTGAACTGGAACGGCGAGGGAATGCTCTATGACATTGACAGTACAGCCAAATACGGCCTGATGTGCACGGCGGGCTATCCCATCCGGGATGAGAACGGGGAGACCGCCTGTTTCCTGATGGTAGACGTATCCGTAAACAGCGTGATTACAAAGCTGGGACAGTACGCGCTGCAGATCGGCGTGACGCTGCTGGCGGCGACGCTGCTGATTGCCTGGCTGACAACCCGGCGGATGAAGACTCACGTGGTGGATCCGCTGGACACGATTGCGGACGCGGCGGCCGCCTACGCGAAGGACAAGCGGGAAGGCGTGGTCAGCACGGACCATTTCTCGCGCCTGGATATCCACACAGGAGATGAACTGGAGAACCTGGGCAAGGTCATGGCTGACATGGAAAAGAGCCTGACGGAGCACGAGGCGGAGATAACACAGATTACCGCGGAAAAGGAGCGCATCGGCACGGAGCTGCTTATGGCGTCCAAAATCCAGTACTCCATGATGCCGCACAATTTCCCGCCGTTCCCGGACCGGAAGGAATTTGACCTGTACGCCACGATGGATCCGGCCAAGGAAGTGGGCGGGGACTTCTACGACTTCTTCCTGATCGACGAGGATCATCTGTGCCTGGTGATGGCGGACGTGAGCGGCAAAGGCATTCCGGCGGCCCTGTTCATGATGATTTCAAAGGTCATCCTGCAGAGCTGCGCCATGCTGGGCCGTTCCGCCGGGGAAATCCTGATGAAGATGAACGAAGCCATCTGCTCCAACAACAAAATGGAAATGTTCATCACGGTGTGGATCGGAATCCTGGAGATTTCCACGGGAAAGATGACGGCGGCCAACGCGGGACATGAATACCCGGTGCTGATGCGCGCCGGGGAAGAGTTCCGGATTTTCAAGGACAAGCACGGGTTTGTGATCGGCGGAATGGCCGGGATGAACTACAAGGAATACGAAATCCAGCTGAACCCGGGCGACAAGCTGTTTGTGTACACGGACGGCGTGCCGGAGGCAACGGACGGAGAGAAGAATATGTTCGGGACGGAGCGGATGCTGGCCGCGCTGAACCGGGCGAAGGACGGTACGCCGGAGGAGACGCTGAAGAGCGTGCGGCAGGCGGTGGACGGCTTCGTGAAGGACGCGGAGCAGTTCGACGACCTGACGATGCTCTGTATGGAATACAAAGGAAAATGAATCCGGCCGGAAGAGGGAGGAAAAGGAAGATGAAAAGATTTGCTGCTGTGCTGATGTCGCTGGTGATGGCGTGCGTTCTGTTTGCCGGAGCGGCAACGGCGGAGTCCTTTACCGGGATTTTTGAGGAGTGGGATCCGGACGCGCCGGCGCTGAACGCGCTGATCGAGTACGTGGAAGACGTGACGGATGAGGACTCCCCGGACTATATTCCGCCGGTAGACCGGATCGCCACGTTTGACATGGACGGAACGCTCTGCGGCGAACTGTATCCGACCTACCTGGAATACTACCTGCTGGCGCGGCGTATCTTTGCCGATCCGACCTATGAACCGGACGAGGAGATGCTGGAGTTCGGGCGGATCCTGCGGGATCATGCCCTGGACAAGTCCTTCCCGGATCATATGGACCTGCTGCACGCCGAGCACGCGGCAAAGGCCTACGCGGGTATGACGCTGGCGGAATTCGCCGATTTTGTGACGCGTCAGCTGGCCCGCGAGGCGGACGGATTTGAAGGCATGACCTATGCCGGATCCTTCTACCTGCCGATGATCGAAGTCGTGGACTACCTGGAGGAAAACGACTTCAAGGTCTATGTCTGCAGCGGCAGCGACCGGTTCATCTGCCGGACGTTTATCGAGGGGATGGTGGATATTCCCTATGAGCAGATTATCGGCATGGACGTAGCGCTGGAAGCGACAAACCAGGGGGACGCGGATGGACTGGACTACGCGTTCACCGGGTCGGATACGCTGATCCGGACGGATAAGCTGCTGATCAAGAACCTGAAGACAAACAAGGTGCTCCAGATTGCCCAGGAGATCGGCAGGCAGCCGGTGCTCTCCTTCGGCAACTCCGGCGGAGATACCAGCATGCATAATTTTACGATCAGCAACAACCGTTACAGAAGCGCGGCATTCATGCTGATTGCGGACGACGAGGAACGGGATTACGGCAATACGGAAAAAGCCCAGGGCCTCCGGGAAAAATGGGAAGCGGCGGGCTATCATGTGATCTCCATGAAGGATGATTTCAGAACGATCTACGGGGATGATGTGAAGAAGACCGGCACCTTCCACTGGCTGGAAGAGTTCGCGGACAGGGAAGAGAACAGGATCACCGCGGATAATCCCTATATGCAGTCAGCGATTGAAGAGGCTTACGAGGGAATCACGCACCAGCATGGCGGACCGTTCGGAGCCGTTGTGGTGAAAGACGGGAAAGTCATCGGCCAGGGACATAACCAGGTGCTTGCAGACAATGATCCCACATGCCACGGAGAAGTTTCCGCGATCAGGGACGCCTGCGCAAACCTGGAGACCTATGACCTGACAGGATGTGAGCTGTACACCACCGGCGAACCCTGCCCCATGTGCCTTTTTGCCTGCATGTGGGCGAACATCGACCGGGTATATTATGGCTGTACCATTGAGGATAATGCCATGATCGGTTTCCGGGATGAGGCGTTTGACGATCTGCTGGAAGGCAGGGAGCAGCTGGCGGATTACCTGGTCTGTGTGGACCGGGACGCCTGCCTGGAACTGTTCGGATTATACAAGGAAATGTCACACACGCTATATTGAGTATAATTAACTTTTTCAACGCAACCTGACGGAAGATAAGCTGCCGTCCCGGTTTTCGACGCGGATGACGAAGTCAAAACGGTCACGGTCGACGCACATCCAGAAGTCCTTTTCCGGGAAAACCTCCTGGTTGTCCGGATCAAAGAAGTGTTTTCCGCCGCCGGTGCGGAGCGCCTGAAGACGTTCGTCGATATCCGGCATGGGAGAGCCGCGCAGGAGACTTTGCAGGTAGAGGGCGCAGAGTTCATCCTCCTCCGCGGGGGCCAGGCCTTCCTTGCCCATGCAGACCAGGGTGACGACATCCGGATTTTTCTGAAGGATATATTCCGCGATGGCTTTCGCGTTGACGAAGCTGCCGGTCAGGATTTCCTGGGCATGGACGGCACCGGTGACGCCCTGGGTACCGGCGCTGGTGGTATGGATGATCCGCTTTCCCCGGATGATCTCCGGATCCACGGAGGAAGGGGAGTTGCCGAAATCAAAGCCGTCCAGTTTCCGGCCGTGGCGCTCACCGATGAGGACAGCTTCCGGATCGCGGGTCCGCCAGGCGAGTGCGTCCTCAACAGCGCCGACGGGACGGATTTCCCGGGCACCCATGGCGAACAGCCAGCACTCCAGGGAGAAGGCGCGGAACACATCGATAATGACCACCAGGCCTTCCGCCTGCCGGGCGCCTTCAATAAGATGATTGATCCTGATCTCCATAACCTGATCCTCACAGTAGATGAATGATATGTTCATCATATCAAGTTAACGGCGTACAGTCAAAGCCGGGAGAAAATGCGAGCTGCTGGGTTTTTCATGAAACGCATTACAATTTTGCATTTTTTCCGTACAGATGATGCGGGACGCGGCGGAAGATGATATGATGGGCACAGATTCGAGAGCAAACAAAGACAAATCCCGTGATCATTTCAGAAAAGAAATGTGACGACAGAATCGTCCCCTTGTTCCATGGGAGGTGATATTTTGAAACAGAAAAAGCCGGTCAGGAAAAAGATCCTGGTGATAGCAGCATGCGTGCTGTTTGCCGTGCTTGCAGGAAGCGCGATCCTGAGCGAAGTGGAATATGCAAAACACTTCGGAAACAGGTTTGATACGATCCAGCCGACCAATCAGCGCGTCGAGTTTTTTGAAGGACTTGAACGGACGAAATACACCTTCCCGTCCAACAAGGGGCAGATGCTGACAGGATACCTGTACAGCTCAGCCGGGGTGGAACCAAAGGGGATTATTATCTTATCCCACGGATACGGTTCCGGACACAACAACAATATGGGCTGCGCGGATTATTTCACAAAGCACGGATATTATGTGTTCGGCTTTGACGTGACCGGAAACGACGAGAGCGAAGGCACGGCGGTGGAAGGCCTGCCCCAGGGCGTGATTGACCTGGAGCACGCGATTGAGTTTGTGGAGAACAGCGGGAATTTTCCGAAGCTGCCTATCGGACTGTTCGGCCACAGCTGGGGCGGATACTGCGTGGGCGCCGCCCTGGTGCATCATCCGGAAATGAAAGCTGTGATTGACTGTTCCGGATTCAACAATTCAACGGATCTGTTCATTTCTGAAGGCAGGCATATTGCCGGTCCGGCAGTTTACCTGTCGCTGCCCTTCCTGAAACTGCATGACTGGATCAAATTCGGCAGTTATGCCTGGCTGACGGCGGATGAAGGGTTCAGCAAGAGCGACGCGAAGATCCTGGTGGTACACAGTTCAGATGATGATATTGTTCCTCCGGAATTCGGATATGACGTGTATTACCGGAACCACAAGGATGATCCGCGGTTCAGCTTTATGCGGCTGGAAGGGAAAGGACACAAATACTTCTACAAGGACACAAAGGAATCGCAGGAAATCATTCAGAGTTACCAGAACTGGGTAAACAGCCTGGATTATGATTATAAGGATCCGAAGAACCTGGAGCGGTTTATTAAGGAACGGGACGAGGGAATCAAGGAAAACGTGGACGTGAAGGCACTGTGGCAGAACCGGCTGGACGAGGAGCTGTTCGGGAAGTTTGTGGAGTTTTATGACGAAGCGATGTCAAATAAGAATGAAGAATGAAAAATGAAGAATGCAGAATTGAGGAGAAAACAGCTTCCGGTGGAAGCTGTCAGATCGTAGACAAAGTGGTTTCAGCAAGCAATTGCTGGAGCCATTTTGTTTT
>R26__coassemble_2324_pt1 | contig 8591 bp, 7 predicted proteins | sample R26__metabat2_high_PE_047 | metagenome-assembled genome bin R26
GGAACCACATCATTCCCAAGGCAACAGGCGGAAACACTATATAATTCTGAATTCTTAATTCTTAATTCTTAATTTGTCATCGCAAAGCGATGACACTGTCCCTTCAATCAAAAAACTGCTTCCCTCCGGAAGCAGTTTTCTCCGCCATTCTTCATTTTTCATTCTTCATTCTTCATTTGTCATTGCCCCCGGCAATGACATCGCCTCCACTCTCTTCTCCGGCTCAATCCGCACCACAAATGACGCAGCGTCTTCCCCGGCATACTTCGCGTATACATGCTCATACCGCTTGTACATCCATTCTGCCTTCAGTCCGTCCACCGTCTTTACCAGGTCCGGATTCACTTCCTGCAGGAAGTCCTTCAGGAAGGCCTTCACCTTCTCATCCGTTTCCGCGTCCGGCTGGGAATCTTTAGTGAACTGATCGTCGGATCCGTTCTTCCATTCCGCGCTGTCCATGTCCATGGCGGTCACTTTGCCGTCTTCGTCAATCAGGAATGTCTCTTCCCATCCTTCCGCGCCGCCGAAGCTGACTTCATCGGCTCCGTCATCCATGCTCTGATATCCCATATACACAATATTATTTCTGTCAAAACCCGCAAGACCCAGAGCCCTCAGCGCCGCCCGTTCGGTAACGTTCAGATCCGATTCGTCAATATACATCGGTTCCCCTTGTGCCATTTCGCGTTCAGAGATCACATCGTATTCTTTCGGATCAAACCGCTTCACCTTTGTCTTTCCCAGATCCTTTACATTCATCTGGAAACTGATATCCAGCTTCCGGTCGCCTTTACCCGCCGTTTTCAGATTCAGGGTGATTTCGCCCTCCAGGTATTTCGGCAGTCCGTTTTCATCCCGTTTCACATTCACCAGCGCCTGCTTAAGCGATACGCTTTTGGCCGTGAACAGGATCCCCTGCGTGACCGATACATAATCCTCGATCCTCGCATGCCTGTCGACGGCATAACTGTCATACTCATTGTCAAAATACCGTCTTGCCGCAAACTGGAAAACCTGGTTGGTCACCGCATTGAGCAGATCCGATTCCAGATCTTTGAACTCAAAGCGCAGATCCCCTTCCGGCGTTTCGGTCAGGATGTCCTTCCCCAGGAGCAGGTCCGCGCTTGCGGTGAAAGCCCTGCCCAGGCTGATCAGCTGCTCCGTTTCCCGGGTATTGCGGATCAGGGAGGTATGTTCCGACGTTGTGCCGGTCCGGTAGATTCCGGGTCTGACGGTCTCCATCACATAGACTGTGGTTCCGTCCGTCACAATCTGGTAACCGTTTTTCTGGGCAGTTCCGTCCGGTCTGGTACCGCTGAGGGCCAGTTCCCGGTAGCTCTGGTTTCCGTCCTGCTTCAGGGTAATATCCGCGGTCTTGAACCATACGCCGTCCAGGGAGAATTTGGCCGTCCCGGTCAGCGTCACGTTGTCATCGGTAAACAGAAGTTTTGTCAGGGAATCATAGAGTTCCGTTGCCGGAGTACTGTTTTCTGCCATTACGGCAAAGCACAGCGCCAGCACCAGCAGCAGCGCGCCCAGACTGATCATCAGTTTTTTCATAGGTTCATACTCCTTCCGTCCGTGTGGAAAAAAGAATCCGCATCGTGTTCAGGACGTCCCTGTGGCGGATCTGCCGGGGCTCAAACTTCAGCAGGTTGTAGACCACCTGCATCACCAGTCCCGCGCCGAAGGTGCTGATCAGTGTTCCGATGCCGATCGGTCCGCCCAGCAGCCATCCGGCCAGCAGCACAGCCGCCCAGAGCATAACCTCCACAATACCGATCGGTATCTTCGGCAGCCGTTTGCCCAGGCCGACCAGCAGGGAATCCCGCGGTCCGCAGCACTGTTCTCCCTTCATATAGATCCACATACCCAGGGCCATGAACACAAAGCCTGTCATCATGATCAGGATGCCCAGCCATGTGTTTTTGTTCTCCGCCAGCGGATTCAGGTCGTTGTACATCTGTACAAAATTGCCTGTCAGCAGCGCGTCAATGATTGTTCCGAAGCCGATCCGTTCCTTCAGGAGCAGGTCAATGCCCAGGATCACCAGGGACATCACCGTCATGGACAGGCCGTAGTTCAGCGGCGTGTGTTTCGCGATGCCCATCCCGAAGCAGTCCCAGGGAGCCAGACCGATATTGGCATAGATAGTCAGGTGTACGCCGAAGGAAAACACCTGCAGTCCCAGCACAATTCTTCCCCATTGCAGAACAATCTTTTTACGCATACAGTCCCTCTTCCCGTATCCGGAATTCAGAGGGGATTATACCACAGGCACCTCCTCCGCGCACCCTGCTTTTCTGATCACATATATTTAAGGATCTTCCATGCTCTTTTCTTCCCCGATTCCCTGTATGAAAAATCATCCGGCGGTAACCTGTCGAATTAGATTTTTCAAAGCAGTACTTTTTTGTTTCTTGTTTGTATACAGAACACATACAAAAAACACTGTCCTGAACCCGTGTTTTATTGCGGATCCTTGTATATTCATAGTAGAATAGGCACATCAAACTTGGTAACCAGGAAAACCAAAGAGAAAGGAAGCATAAAACCATGAAGAAACTGCTGTCCCTGATCCTGGCGCTCGCCATGATGCTGACCGTGATGGCCGGCCTGACGGCTTCCGCCTCCGCCGAAGAAGATACCTTCCATATCGGTATCGTCACCGGTTCCGTTTCCCAGTCTGAAGACGACCGCCGCGGTGCGGAAGCCTTCCAGGAAAAGTACGGCGAAGACCGCGTCAAGCTCGCGATCTATCCCGACAACTTCTCTGAAGAGCTGGAAACAACCATCCAGACCATCGTGAACCTGTCTGCTGATCCTGACATGAAGGCTATTATCGTGAACCAGGCAATTCCCGGCACTGCGGAAGCTTTCCGTCTGGTCAAGGAACGCCGTCCGGACATCATCTGCATCGCCGGTGAGTCCCACGAAGACCTGCCCGTCATCGGTGCCGCCGCCGATCTGGTCACCAACAATGACTTCGTTGCCCGCGGCTACCTGATGATCCGCACCGCTCACGAGCTGGGCTGCGACACCTTCGTGCACATCTCCTTCCCCCGTCATATGAGCTACGAGACCATGAGCCGCCGCGTGGCCATCATGAAGGAAGCCTGCAAGGAATTCGGCATGACTTTCGTGCTGGAGACCGCTCCCGACCCCTCTCAGTCTGACGTCGGTACCCCCGGTGCTCAGGCTTACATTCTGGAGCACGCTCCCGAATGGATCGAGAAGTACGGCAAGAACTCCGCTTACTTCTGCACCAACGACGCTCACACCGAGCCCCTGCTGAAGCAGCTGCTGGCTTACGGCGGATACTTCATCGAAGCTGACCTGCCTTCTCCTCTGATGGGCTATCCGGGCGCCCTGGGTCTGGACCTGACCGGCGCCAACGGCGACTTCGAAAAGATCCTGTCCTCTGTTGAAGAAGCTGTTGTGGCCAAGGGCGGCGAAGGCCGTTTCGGCACCTGGGCTTACAGCTACGGCTACACCGTGTCCGCCGGTCTGGCGCAGCATGCCTACAACGTCATCAAGGGCGAAAGCGAACTGTGCGATATCGACGATATCGCCAAAGCTTTCCAGGAATATTCTCCCAAGGCTGAATGGAACGGCTCCGGCTACACCGATGCTACTACTGGCGTAAAGAGTGAGAACGTGTTCCTGGTCTATCAGGATACCTACATCATGGGCAATCCCGGCCACTACATGGGCGCGACCCAGATTGAGATTCCGGAGAAGTACTTCACCGTGAAGTAATCCCTGACGGTTTTACAGGGGGAGGTCACCGCCTCCCCCCTTTTCATGAATTACGGCATATATCAAATAATAAGGACGGAATGCAGATGAGTCAGAGCGCACCGCTTCTGGAAATGAAGAACATCCAAAAGGATTTCTTCGGTAATCAGGTGCTGACGGACATCAACCTTACCCTGCGGGAAGGCGAAGTGCTCGGTCTGGTCGGCGAAAACGGCGCCGGCAAGTCCACCCTGATGAAAATTCTTTTCGGCATGGATGTAATCCGCGATACCGGCGGATACAGCGGAGATATCCTTCTGCACGGACAGAAGGTGGAATTCAAGACGCCCTTTGAGGCGCTGGCCGCTGGAATCGGCATGGTCCATCAGGAATTCTCCCTCATTCCCGGCTTTACGGCCACTGAGAATATCCTGCTGAACCGGGAGCCTAAAAAGAAAAGCGTGGTCTCCGAGATTTTCGGTGACCGTCTTGATACCCTGAATCGGAAAGAAATGACCGAAAAATCCGAAAAAGCCATCGAGAAGATGGGCGTTCATATTGACGGATCCATGGTCATTCATGATATGCCCGTCGGGCACAAACAGTTTACGGAGATCGCCCGGGAGCTCAGCAAGGACCAGCTCAGGCTGCTGATCCTGGATGAGCCTACCGCCGTGCTGACGGAGAAGGAAGCGGAAGCCCTGCTTGCCTCCATCCGGGGCATGGCCGCCCGCGGCATCGCCGTCATCTTTATTACCCACCGCCTGCAGGAAATCCTGGATGTGTGCGACAAGGTCGTCGTCATGCGGGACGGCTATGTAGTGCAGGATGTCCCCGCGAAGGATACCGGCGTCACGGAAATCACTCGCTGGATGGTCGGCCGCTCCGTGAACTCCGCGGCCAAGGCGGATATCCGGGACAATCCGGACGCTCCCATCGCCCTGTCCATCCGGAAACTCTGGGTGGATATGCCCGGTGAAACCGTCCGCAATGTCAATCTGGACGTGCGGGAAGGTGAAATCCTGGGCATCGGCGGTCTCGCCGGCCAGGGCAAGCTTGGCATCCCCAACGGCATCATGGGCCTCTATGAAGCCGGCGGTGAGGTCACCCTCCGTGGGAAGAAGATTCCGCTCAACCAGCCCCGTGCCTGTCTGGACGCCTCCATGGCCTTCGTTTCCGAAGACCGCCGCGGCGTAGGCCTGCTGCTGGACGAGACCCTGGAATGGAACATTGCCTTCCCGGCCATGCAGATCCAGAACAAGTTCCTGAAGAACTACCTGGGCGGCCTGGTCAAATGGCGGGATGAGAAAGCCATTCACGATATTACTCAGCGGTATATTGACGAGCTGGCCATCAAGTGCACCAGTTCCAAGCAGAAGGCGAAGGAACTCTCCGGCGGCAATCAGCAGAAGGTCTGCCTGGCCAAAGCCTTCGCCCTGGAACCCGGTTTCCTCTTCGTTTCTGAGCCTACCCGCGGCATTGACGTCGGCGCCAAGGCGCTGGTGCTGGAAGCGCTGAAGAAATTCAACCGGGAAAGCGGCGTCACCATCGTGATGATCTCTTCCGAGCTGGAGGAGCTTCGCCAGACCTGCGACCGGATCGCCATTGTTTCCGGCGGCCGTGTAGCCGGCATCCTGCCGGCTACAGAGTCTGCTGAACAGTTCGGTTTGCTGATGGTCAGCCAGGTTGTGTAAAGGGGGGAGAATGCAATGAAAGAAAAATTGAAAGACTTTATTGCCAGTTTCGGACTTCCCCGGCTCATCATTTCAGGTTTTCTGCTGGCGTTGTTTATTTTATCTCCCATTGTGGGTGCGGATCTGCCCATGCAGATTTCAAACGTCATCAACCGCTTCAGCTGGAATGCAGTACTGGTACTGGCCATGGTCCCCATGGTGCACTCCGGCTGCGGCCTGAACTTCGGTCTGCCGCTGGGAATCGTTGCCGGTCTGCTGGGCGGCACACTAAGTCTGGAATTTGGTTTCACCGGCCCGATGAGTTTCCTGATGGCAGTGATTATCGCCACCCCCTTCGCCATGCTCTTCGGTGGAGGCTATGGCTGGTTGCTGAACCGGATTAAAGGCGGCGAAATGATGATTGCCACCTACGTAGGTTTCTCCTCCGTGTCCTTCATGTGTATGATGTGGCTCCTGCTGCCCTATCACAAGGCGGATATGGTCTGGGGACTCTCCGGAAAAGGACTGCGTACCACCATCTCCCTGGAAGGCTACTATGACAAAGCGCTTTCCAACTTCTTGCAGATCAACATCGGCAAAATCTCCATCCCCGTCGGCGCGCTGCTGCTGTTCGCGGTGCTGGCCTTCGCCATGTGGGCGTTCCTGCACACCAAAACCGGTACGGCCATGACCGCCGTCGGCTCCAATCCAACCTTCGCCAAGGCAGCCGGTATCCAGGTGGATAAAATCCGTATGCTCTCTGTCATGATGAGCACCTGGCTGGGTGCGGTTGGTATTCTGGTATATGAACAGGGTTTCGGCTTTATCCAGCTGTATAATGCACCTTTTTATATGGCCCTGCCCGCTGTCTCCGCCATCCTGATCGGCGGCGCCACGGTCAACAAGGCCAGCATCATGAACGTGATCCTGGGTACCTTCCTGTTCCAGGGTATCGTCACCATGACGCCTACCGTAATGAATAATATGATTCATATGGATATGAGCGAGGTTATTCGTATGATCGCTTCCAACGGCATGATCCTCTATGCGCTGACCCGCAAAACGGAGGTGAGAAGATGAGCAATATCAGCAAACCGGCCGGCAGCCGCAGTATCGGAAAAACTGTCGGCTCCTTCCTTGCCAACAATTCGGTGCCGATCATGTTCATCCTCATCTGCGCCGTCTGTATCCCGCTCTCCGGTTTTTCCCTTGATTATCTGCTCAATGAAATCATCACCCGCCTGGGCCGGAACGCGTTCCTGATCCTGAGCCTGCTGATCCCGATCATGGCCGGTATGGGCCTGAACTTCGGTATGACCCTGGGTGCCATGGCCGGCGAAATAGCCCTGATCTTCGTCTCCGACTGGCAGATCTGGGGCATCCCCGGTGTCATCCTTGCCATGATCGTTTCCGTCCCCTTCTCCGTGCTGCTGGGGCTTTTCTGCGGCAAGATCATGAACATGGCCAAAGGCCGGGAAATGATCACCAGCTATATCATTTCCTTCTTCATTAACGGGGTATATCAGCTCATCGTACTGTATATGATGGGTTCTGTTATCCCGATTGCTCACAGTTCCATCAAGCTGCCCCGCGGCTACGGTATCCGGAATACTGTTGGACTGCTGAATATGCGTCAGTGCATTGACAACCTGCTGGCCATTCGTGTGGGTGGAGTCAAGATTCCCGCGCTCACCCTGCTGATCATCGTCCTCATGTGCCTTCTTATCATTTGGTTCCGCCGCACCAAGCTGGGCCAGGATATGCGCGCTGTGGGTCAGGATATGCAGGTAGCCCGGGATGCCGGTATCAAGGTCGAGCGGACCCGGATCATTTCCATCATCATCTCCACCGTGCTGGCCGGTTTCGGTATGATCCTGTACCTGCAGAACATCGGAAACCTGTCCACCTATTCGGCTCACTCCCAGGTGGGTATGTTCTGTATCGCGGCCCTGCTGGTCGGCGGCGCCTCCGTGGACCGTGCCTCCATCGGCAACGTGTTCCTGGGCGTCATCCTGTTCCACCTGATGTTCATTGTTGCTCCGCAGGCCGGCGCGAAGATTACCGGCGACTCCATGATCGGTGAATACTTCCGCGTCTTCGTCTCCTACGGCGTTATCACAATTGCCCTGATCATGTATGAAATGAAGAAGCGCCGCCAGAAAGCCAATATCGGTGAACAGCTGGCCCTGGCCCAGAAGGAGGAAGTGCAGCATGAACAATAAGCGCAAATGGATTATCCGCGGCTGTTCCCTCCTGGTCATCCTGGCGATCGCCGCGCTCATGTTCCTCGTCGGCCGCGGCCATACGGTCTATATTGACAACAAGACCCTGGAGTTCAACGGCCAGACCGCTGACGCTCTTCAGCGGGTGGAAGTCTGGGTTGGAGGCGAGCGGCTGAGCAAGCTGGCCAAACGGGAACGGACCATGTCCACCGTAATTGGCCAGAACTTTGAAATGAAGCTCATCAACACCGTCAATAAAGGCGATGAGCCCACCGAGGAAATCGTAAAGATCTCCCTCCCCTACGGCTGGGACGGCATCGTGGTGAACGTCCCCGGTTATCTCGCCGGTCTTCCTCAGAAAGCCTGGATGACCGAGTTCATTGCCGAACCCGAACCCGTCACTGCCGAGGACGAGGAAATCACCACCGAAGACGAAATCCCCATGGGCGACTTCTGATCCCGGATTCAAAAATGTACCGCACCTGTTCATCAGGTGCGGTTTTCTTTTCAGTCACAAACTATAACGTTTGTGAGTTTTCAGTCGTAAATTATCAGTTATTCTCCCAGCCCGCACACATTCAGGACCCCAACCGGAACATCTTCGCGTTATAGTGTCATTCTGAGCGCAGCGCAGCGGAGTCGAAGAATCTCCCTGCCCGCATACGTTCGGGAACCCAACCGGAACCACGCTGCCTCCACATGTCATTTCGACCAAGGCAGCTTGCTGCCGCGTGGAGAAATCTCCCCCGCCGCAGCGGATAATTCTGCATTCTTCATTCTTAATTCTTCATTTGTCGTCGCCTATGCGACGACACTGTCTCCCCCGCCGCAGCGGAATAATTCTGCATTCGGGCTTTTCCCCATTCCCTCCTTTAATCAAAAAACAGCTTCCACCGGAAGCTGTCAGACTGTAGACAAAGTCCGAGGTCAAGGCCTCGGATTTTGTCATATAAAAGTG
>R26__coassemble_2822_pt1 | contig 7539 bp, 8 predicted proteins | sample R26__metabat2_high_PE_047 | metagenome-assembled genome bin R26
CCTCCTTACTGGTGTCCAGTAAAGAGGGTACACATCAGTCCCCAGTGTCCATTTTGATTTCATGAATGGTGAGAGAACGAAAGGAACCGTCCCCCCGTTCTCTTATCATTGACAAATTATCGGTATACCGATAATATATTGGAGCGGGATAGAAAGGGGGGGGCTTTGCCATGAATTTCGAAAAAGAGCTCAGGAAAAGAAAAACAAATATACGCACCTGCTCGATCCAGAGTGATATCCCATACGCAACGCTCTATCCGATTATTAAGGGACAGGTGAATATCGGGACCTGTTCGTATTTCACGGTTGCAAAGCTTGCCCGTTTTCTTGGCTATCGTCCGGATGAAATTGTATATGAAAAAGAAGATTTCCAGACATTTCGCAATGACCTTCATCACCGCATCAGAAGCAATGAGCTGGAGTGCATTCTGGAAATCATCGAAAGCGATGATGTATCTGTATATATGCGTCACGAAGATTATCTGAAGGCCCTGTACCTGGTTGCTACAGTAGATTATGTCAGCAAAAAAAACGGTATCCCCCTGTGTGATAAATACAGCAGTGTACGGCAAATCCGGCTTGAGAAACCCTATTATGTCGGCGATTCCTCTTTTGTTGGTGCTGATCAGAGCAAATGTATCGATGAGTTCTTAAGATACAATATCTATGAAGGAGATCTGTACGATGCCGTCTGAAGAAAAGATCACCCGGGCAAATGCCATGGATCTCATACGGCGCTTTGCCAAAGAATAGTGGACACCGGGGACAGTCCCCAGTGTCCATTTTGATTTCATGAATGGTGAGAGAACGAAAGGAACCGTCCCCCCGTTCCTCCGGTATCCCTCCGTTCTCCGCTTTTTTATCTCCCGAATCCGGACAGAAGCTCCAGCGCCGCGTGCCAGCAGGTCTCCGCGGCCTCGTTCCCGGTGATCCCGGAGGCGCAGATCTCATCCTGCAGCGCGTCCATCCTCTCCCGGATCCGGCGCGCCGCGGCCTCGTCCTCCCGGGCAATGTGTTCCAGCATGGAAAACACCCAGTACCATGAGTCCCGCCAGCCCTCCGGATACAGGCCCCAGGTGCCGTTTCCCATCCGGTAGCACAGGCCTTCGGGCTTTTCTTCCCGGTGCTCCGGCATGGCGGCCGCCGCATGGAAAGGAGCGAACACCTCCGTTGTTTCCATCGGGTAATAGGGCACAAAGACGCTGCTGCGGTTATCTGCCATGGAGACCCATTCCACGGTGCCGTGCGCCGTCAGGTCTGTGATTTGGAAGATGTGCGTCTCCAGGCTCCGGTTGCTGCTGATGGGCTCCTGCTGGTAAAGCGCCATCACCTGCCGAACGCCCGGCTTTCCCGCCAGGCGGAGGCGGGTATAGGGGGCCACGGTCTTTCCTTCCGGATCCACGTTGGAAATCCGGAACGCGCTGCCGTCAATCCCGGAGGGCGTCAGGTCCCCGGGATACACCTGCTCCCCGGCCAGGGCGTTCAGCCCCGCGGCCAGCCGGAGATAGACCGAGGCGGGAGCGTCGTCATAGGAAGCCGCATAGTCAATCAGCTTCTTTTCCGCGTCCCCGGCGAAGGTGCCCGCCCGCACCGCCGTTTCAATGAGTCCCGTGGACGCGGCCACATTCTCCGTGTCCTTCAGGTCCATCAGCCCGATTACGGAAAGGTTGGGGCAGAGGAAGGCCAGGTCCGCGTTCAGTTTGACCGCGATATACTCATGCCCGCTCTCGTTCTCAATGTACCAGACCTCCTCCGCGTCGCCCACGATCACGCTTCCCGCCCCATAGGATCCGGCGGAGGCATAGATGGAAGCGAGCAGCTCCATCGCTTCCCGGGCGGTGGCCGCCTCGCTCAGCAGGATGGTGGGAATCTCCGCTTCTTCAATCCCGCTTTCCCTGTTGTAGGGATCCACGGCTTCGACGGCAGCTTTTCCGGCAAGCGTTTCCGTTGCCGTCACGCTGACGCCTTTGCTGTTCGTCCCGCCCGCCTGGTAGGGCGTATGCGCGTGCGTCCCGCCGCAGTCCGGGCACACGCCCGTGGAGTTGTTGTCGCTAAACGCCGTATAGCCGTAGCTGTCATGGGTGAAAGTCCAGGTGAACCCGTAGCAGCCTGTATAGACTTCTCCGGCTGCGTGGACGCCTTCCGGTATCACATCAAAGAGTTTCGGCCATCCTTCGTCGGAGTAATATTCCTCCAAGCGCGCAAAGATCGTGCTTCCGTCCCCGGTCAGGTTCGATCCGATAAAGACCGCCGTGCACGCAAAAGCCCCCGCGGGCAGGATCGCCAGCACCAGCAGAAGGGCCAGAATCTTTTTCAGCATGGGTAATCCTCCTTTTTTTTCCCGGAACGGAGGGCGGACAGAAGAATCCTGTCCGGCCCGGCGCCTGTCCTCCCTTCAGATCATAGCACAGACCGCCGTGTTCCGAAAGCAGATCCGCTCCCGGCTCTTTCCTTCCCTGCCAGATTGTGGTAAAATCCGGGGGAAGGAAAAAACTTCATAGGAAACGGAAAGCCATTCCGGAACATGAGAAAGGAACGTGATTGTGTATGAAAAAAGCATTGGTCGGCGGTTTCCTGTCCCTGGTCGGCAGCATCTGGGCGATGGTCATTATGCTGGTTGCGGGCAACAATCTCGTCACTGAGTGGAACACGGAAGCCGGAAGGTTCTGGTCCACGGTAACGGATCTGCGCCTGATGTTCCCCTTCATCCTCGCAGCCGTGATCGCCGTCATCGGCATCATTGTCATGGTGATCGGCCTGATCAAAAAAGACAATTAACCCGGCCTGGAAAACAAAAAAGCATACAGAAAGCGGCCTCCTCCAGTTTCCTGGGGGAGGCCGCTGAGTGTTTCTGCGGCATTTATTTTTCCTGAATAATGCCGCTTTTCATTTCATGGACTGTATCGCAAAGCATATCAATATCCTGTGCATAATGGCTGGACAGGATAATGGTTTTTCCTTCGTCACGAAGGGACATCAAAAGAGAACGAATATCGTGAACGCCTGCTTCATCCAGTCCGTTAAAAGGTTCATCCAGGATCAGCAGATCAGGGGATTCCATCAGTGCCTGAGCGATGCCGAGGCGCTGCCGCATACCAAGAGAATAATGTCCGACTTTTTTCCTGGAGTCAGGATCCAGACCGACTGATTTCATGGCATTTGTGATGACTTTGGAATCCGGCTTGTTTCGGATTGCGTATAGCATAGACAGATTGAAACGTCCGGAAAACTGCGGCAGAAAACCAGGCGTTTCAAGCATTAATCCCATATGGGGAGGAAATTCTATATCTGAACCAATTTTCTGATCATTCACAAGGATTTGTCCATGATCGGGATGCACATAGCCACAGATACATTTCATGAGCATGGTTTTGCCGCTGCCGTTTCGACCGACGAGACCGTGTATTTTACGATCTTCAAATGAAACGGTTATATCATTGAGGACAGTCTGATTTCCATATTTTTTTGTTACGTTAATGCATTGTATGGGCATTTGAAAGCCTCCTGTTATTTTTCTTGATGAAATGGATTGACACATACAGCAGTAATCATACCAATAATGAAAACAATAACAACAGTCAACAGGAAGAATGAGATGACCTGAATTTCCGGCAATCCATTTTCTTCAAGGAGCGGATATCGTTGTACCATGCTCCAGTTGATAAGGGAAGAGAGGCGGTCTGTACGTTCTTCATTGGAATAAAGCAGAAGCATGATTACAGTTGGCATAATATAGATAAAGGTGGATATCCTTGTGTCCCGCCAGATAAGATACGTAATAGTATATAGCCAGGAAAACAGCAGCGCGTTAAAAAAGGCCATCACTGGCGCAAGAATCCAGCGGGTAGAAGAAGCCGCATAGAAACCTGAAGCATCAACCAAATACATCTGCAGGTTACGCAAACCGCCAACAAATCCTACAGACAGAGATATGATTACGCTCAATACAGTAAGAGCGAACACATAAATTGCTACCGCAATCATTTCGCCTGCCCACCAGGATGATTTGCTTTTGGAACGATATAAGGTTAAATTGAGATTTTTTTGCAGAGCATGTGAATAGTACTGAACGATTCCGAATAAATACGGAAGAAGGAACATGATCCAGTAGGCTATTTCTCGGAAGGTGATGAACATATTCCAGCTGACGCCTCCGTACATGTCCAGCATCAAACCGGCCAACGGTTCGCTTTTCATAAAAGGATAGCTGGTTATAGCGCGAAGGACAGTAATCAGTAACAGAGAGGAGAGTGTCAACGGGGACAGCATTATTTTTACTTTGTACAGTATATTTCGCATAGCAGCCTCCTTAGTATATATTCCGGGCTGCAAGTTTTTGAGATATGCAAGTTGCAGCAATCAATCCAATAAGGAGAGTGATTCCTAGGTAAGCGAACTGCATCAGATAATAAGACAGCAAAGGAACGGCGGTTGCGATATCCGGCACCGCTATGGTAGACGGCGAATAATTGAACAGGGATGGATAGGTTTCGAAAATGTAAGTCAAACCATAATGAGCCATAAAAGTCAGCGCCAATGCCAGACCTGTATTTTTAAACCAGCAGGCAAATGCAAAGCCCAGGAAGGACCAGGTCATTGCCTCAATACAGAAACGGGAAATGCCTTCAGCAATAGCCGGAAATCCGTATGCTGATTGAATGAGCGGAGCATAGTTCCCCTGGGACATAACTTCCCGCCATGAGGTGAGGATGTTATCATTCCAGGGACAGGCGAGCATAATAAATCCTAAATAGATGAAAGATCCGAGCAGGCTGGCCATAGCAGCACCAGCCGCAGCCTGCAGTATACGCGTGCGCAGATATCTGATTTTCCCTGTGCGCTGCAGGAGACAGCGGATATAACCGCTTTGAATGTCTTCTGCAATAAAGGTTGATGCAGGGAGAACAGCAACAAACGGGATCAGGAAGATACACAGACCATAAGTTCGGGGCATGAGAAAAAAGTATAAAAGATCTGCGCTGCCAAAGTATTCAAGAGGAGTGTACCAGAAATCATTGGTATCCATATGCGGATACAGGTAAGCAAAACACTGTATGATCACAGCAAGCCAGAATCCCCTGCTGCGAAAAATCCGTCGCCATTGCATGGGCTGTTCCTCATTTCATTATCAGATACCTGTAAGGGCGTTAATTGAATAGGTGCGGTAGTTACGGAATTGTTCTCCGGTATTCTCATCAGTAACAATAAGCTGATACAGAATTTGCCAATTGGGGAGAGCGATATCATTGTGAGTCAGAACCAAACCGGGTTCAAAACTTACAATTTCCCAGGAATAGCTATAATGCTGAAATCCATCGAGCGTTTTATATTCAGCAAACCGATTCTTCATAGCTTTCAAAAAACGTTGACCGGCTTCTTCAGCAGAGAGCAGCTTTCCGGGCAGATCGGCTTGTGTGACGATTTCATATCCGGGGAAAATGCAACCGGTAATGATTTTTCCGTTTTCATCCAGTACAAAACTCGCGTCCCGTGTTTCATATTCATCTTCGGTTGCGTCTTCTATCCAGATGTCGAGAGGATAACCATCGATCTTCTGCATGAAGTGTACAAAATAAAGATTGTTCCACAGTTCTTCCGGAATACCGGAAATATAGTATTCACCGTTTTCAAGCGGGTTTGTGCCGCGGCTGACAAGCTGAGCTGCGGTACAGAACATATCCGGAGCACATATATCTGCCCATCCTGTACTTTTGAGAAATTGCTGAAGTTTTGTAATAACAGGGGTGTCATCAGACAGGCAAAGATCAACCGGGAGATTATCAGTTCCGGGAAACGCAACGGCATAGTGATTTGGAGCAAATGGGAAATATGAATGTGATGATTTAATAATCAGGTCATGATTATCCTGTAAAGATTTTACAGGCGTGTATTTATCGCTGAGCAGATCATCCGGCGGCACAGTGACTGCTAATGAACGAAGCTTTAATTGATATTGTTTAGGATTGACATATTGCGGTTGATCCTTTATAAAGTCATCGCTTGAATGGATGACGGGATCGTTTAAACTGGCCCACATCAAGGGCTCATCAGCATAAGCTGACGATAAGAGAATCAGAATGAAAATGAATGTGAGCAGTGTTTTTTTCATAGATACTTACCTCTTGACAGAATGCAATTATAATAAAGTATATGGTGGGCTGCCTCCGAAAGGCAACCCACCAATTAGTTTGAGATTACGGATCCCAAACGAAGTCATATCTACCACCGTCAGGAGTGCGGTTCAGTTTCATGACTACCTTGTAATTCCGTCCTTTTTTACCGGATCTGCCGAGATACCGGAACTGATGTACGCCGGTGTCACGGGTAATAGGTTCAATGTGGGTTCCGCGATCGCCAAGGTTTTTATCGTACAGATACACACTGATATTATTATCCTGGCTTTCTCTATTGGTTCCGTAATAGTTTATTTCCCAATGAGCAACAGTGTTGTTCTTTTTTACATAGTTGCTGGGACCGTACGCTCTTTCAGTTCTTTTTTCGGGATACGTAATGTGGAGTGGGGTATCAGGGAGTGCAAAAGAAACAGCCATCATGGAAACCAGCAACAATGCTGCCAGCAATAAAGAAATGGTTTTTTTCATAATAGTCCTCCTGTTTGCTTTTTGTTTTATTAATGGAGTTGATGATCATCGATTGCAAGTTTAGTATACATACGTATAAATTTCAATACTTTACATGCGATTGTTATTATATCGTAATGTAACCACAGAATTTGTAATAAATGTAAATTGTTATGAACAAGATGAATAAATGCAATAATTATTTGCAGTTTTGCATTGCCAGGTAATGGAAATCACACTTTGGACTTCAGTACTTTATTCCCTTTGTTTGCGCATCAGTCTTCTTGCATCCTCCCACATGAATATTTTATCTTTCAGCTGTGCGTTATTGGGAACACTGCCGAATCCCTCCGGCTTATATACGCGCGGCCAGCCGAGTGAACTGTGGGAAACGCTGAATGCTCCGTGATAGAGTATTTTGCCGTCATTGTCATATCAGGTGCCATATTCCGGATAATTGAGGGCCGGATACCGGAGGGTCGGTTCCTCTGGTATCATTATCCTTTCATAGTGAAGCAAAACATGGTAAAATAGATAATAAGGATAGAGTAGTTGACGTATTGCGGGATTATAAAAATGAATTAATCAAATGCGTTGATGATGTCGATGCTGATGCTGCTGAAGATAACAATATGGAGGTCCCGAAAGACTTAATTGTACCTTTGAAACAATATAAGGACGAAGTTTTTTCATTATTTAATTCATATTTACAACGGATATGCTGTTTGTTTTATAATGTATTATCTAAGGAATGTAAGGGTGATATAAGATTTCATTTCAGGTATCTATCTGATAAACAAGGAATGCAATATACGAAGACATGTAACTCTTTCAGAGAGGATTCGACAGAAGAAGCAGAAGTGTCAGTGATAAAATATACGGAGTGTGTTAAAAAAGCATTTATGATTATTCCGGGTCAAAAGACCCGGTTCTCGCTCTCGAAGAGAGCAACCTTTCC
>R26__coassemble_3597_pt1 | contig 6422 bp, 6 predicted proteins | sample R26__metabat2_high_PE_047 | metagenome-assembled genome bin R26
AGCGTATAAATGTCATCCTGAGCGCAGTCGAAGGATCTCCTCCCAAGCAGAAGTCTCCTCGAACGTTATTCGGAACCCCGTCGCGTCCAGTGTGTCATCTCGACCGTAGTGGAGAGATCTCCCAGCCCGTTAACGTTCGGGAACCTGATCGGAACACCTTTTGTAAAGAAACACAATAATTGTGCATTGTGCATTGTTAATTGTTAATTTGGCATCGCAAGCGATGCCACTGTCTCCCCCGAAGGTGTAAATCTATTACTTAAAGGAACACCTTTTGTAAAGAAACACACTAATTATGAACTGTTTACTTTTCCCCACCAGCTCCACACAAAATCTTTACTTTTACCACCACAAATGATAAAATAAGTAAAGATTTAAGGAGGCAATCCGCATGATTTCATATGAAGCCCTGATCCGGGCAATGAAGGAAAAAGGCGTCGGAAAAACAGAGTTGTCCAGGGAACTGGGCCTTTCCTCGCGCACCGTTGCGAAGATTGCCAAGGGCGAGAAACTCTCCGGGCGCAGCATGCAGAAAATCGCGGATTATCTGTACCTGCCGGCCGAAATCCTCATGCGGGAGGAAAGCAGTAACCGCATTCTGCAGCTTCTCCGGGATGAAAAGAGAATGAATCTTCCCGGCGGCCTGTATCATGAACTGCAGGTGCGGATGACCTATAATTCCAATCATATGGAAGGCAGCAAACTTTCCGAAGACCAGACCCGATACATATTCGAAACCAGCACCGTGGACGTTGGAGACGGCATCCCCGTGGACGATATTCTGGAAACGGTTCATCACTTCCGGGCCATTGATTATGTGATCGATTCAGCGGAAGAAAAACTGACGGAAGAGATCATCAAGCATCTGCATTATATTCTCAAACATGATACCAGGGACTCCCTGCTATCCTGGTTTGCCGTGGGAGACTACAAGAAAAGAGCAAATGTGATCGGCGGAAGGGAAACTGTCAGGCCGTCAGATGTCCATGCGCGGATGAAGGCCTTGCTGGATTCTTATAATGCGAAAGAATGCGTCACCATTGAGGATATTGTTGAACTGCATGCGGAGTTTGAATATATTCATCCCTTCCAGGACGGAAACGGCCGGGTCGGCCGGCTGGTGGCGCTTAAGGAATGCCTGCGCCATAACATCATTCCCTTTATCATTGAGGACAGCAAAAAGAATATCTATTACAGGGGACTGAACGAATGGCGGAATGAGAAAGGATGGTTGACAGATACCTGCCTGGACGGCCAGGATACCTTCATACGCCTTCTGGATATGCTGGATATCCCGCATGAATGAAAAAGGAAAAACAAACGGCCGGGGAGAAATCCCCGGCCGCTTCACGTCTGCGGAAAAACCATTGAAAAGCTGACAAAATCCGTCTTTGTATCAACTATGGGTCCCGTTTTCCGGGACCGTATCTGTCTCCGGATCAGGCCACTTAAGCGTATGATAATGCTCTATACAATACCCGTTGCCTTTGTACTGCAGGGTATAGAAGGAAGTATCAGACCGGCTGAGCGCCTGGCAGGTATGTTTTTCTGATTCATCGTCCGTTTTGTTCTCTGTATCAACCACAATCATGGCCGTATCACGCAGGGGAGTGATATTCCGCGGCATTTCTCCGGGCAGGTATTCGTCCGCCTGGATCAGTTCGCGCGCGGCGTTATACTGGCACAGGGTGATTTTGACAGGCTCGCGGACAAGCTGGATCTTGGCTTTAATGGAGCGGCCTTCAACGATTTTTTCTCCGTTTTCTGTATGGGAATAGGAAGCTGATTTCGAAAAGGATGAAGATCTTGAATATTCCATCTGATCTTTTCTGAACATCATAGCGTCTAAGCTGCTTTCCCCAAGGTAGATTCCGCCGTCTGCCTTCTGGTAGATAGGCGCGGAGAAGAACATGACTTCCTCATCCTGCAGGACATAATACAGAGTTCCGTTTATACCGTACTCTCTCTCTATGACTTTCTTGCCGTTCACTGTATTCTCTTTATCATTGATATCTAGGCCGATCCGGCTGAATTCTTCATCTGCCACCCGAGTATCCACCTGTTTGCCGTACTCGGTGGTCATGTCTACATTGAACAGTCGTACGCCTTCCACCCCGGGGAAAACAAAGTCGTATTCCGCGGGGATGGAGCGTCTGGAAGAAGTCTTTTCTTTCTTTTCCGCCGGCACGCCTTCGTTCGGCCCAAAGTCAATATTCCCGGATTTTATGACCGGCTGCCCCCACACGGGGGATGTGGTCACCATCATACCGATCAGCCGGTCTTCAGGCTTCATTTCCGGCTCATAGGATAAATCAACAGTCCCTCTTACACCCAGTATAAACGCCGCCGCCAGCACGCAGCAGATGAATATAATCCATTTCTTACTCATCGTCTTCTTCCTCCAGTATGCCGTCAAATTTGAGAATGTCTCCCACATCGCACTGCAGGTAGTAGCATATTCTGTTGATCGTGCCGAACCGGATACCCTTGGCCTTTCCGCTGCGCAGGATGGAAAGGTTGGCTTCCGTAATGCCGACAAGCCCGCACAGTTCCTTGGAGGTCATGCCGCGCTCCTTCAGCACGTCTTCCAGATAGACGCGAATTGCCATTGAATCCCTCCTCCCGGTCAGATAAACAGGCTGTTGTCATCCCGCAGCTCCTTGTTTTCGGACAGCAGCCGGGACAGGAGCAGGACCATCAGGAGAAAGAGAACCTGGGTGATCGGAGGTTCAACCCTGAACTGGTTGTCCGTCAGGGAAGAAATCAGCAGGATCTGGAGGATATGCAGCCCGGCGGTGAACCAGACTGTGCAGGCCAGGGTGATGCAGCTGATCCGGCTGAGCTTTCCCGCCGCTTCCTTCAGCACCGCCTGCTCTTCCGCCGCTGCGGCGTCCAGCAGCTCAAACATCCGGAAGAGCACCGCCAGGTCCAGGATCACAGCGGCCGCGGTTGTCAGCGTTTTCGCAATCAGCAGCGTCGTATCCGCTGCCGTCGGCATGCCGTTGATCACCGTAAGCACGCAGTCCGCCACCGTATAGGCCAGTCCGGCCGCGGAGAGGAAGCACAGGACATAAAGGATCCTGCGGAGATAACGCAGCAGCTGTTCCTTGTGTCCGTCGCGGAACAGGCGGATCAGCCGCAGGACGATGAACAGGATCAGCATGGACCAGATGCACAGGGAGAACAGGGTCCGCAGCATGTTTTCCATTTCAGGCCCGCCTCCGACAATTTCGTGGCGGAACGCGTCCGGGTTCCAGCATCCGTAAAGCCCCAGCCCGATCGCGCCGGCCAGCAGGCAAAGGGCAATGCATTCCGGCACAATGCCTTCGCCTTTGGTGCGCATGGCAAAGAAAACCGGCAGCAGGATCAGCGCGGCGGCAATCATGACGGCAAAGCCGTTTCCGACGGGCCCTGCCTTCGCCGCGGCCTTCAGTCCCCGGAACACAGGCTCCAGCGGGAAGGAAAGGATGGAGAAATTCAGGTTCGCCACCGTCTTGCTCAGTACCGTCAGGACGCAGACCAGCACCGCTTCCACCGCCAGGATCAGGATCAGCTTTTTGCGCTTCACAGGATCACCTCATTCAACAAATTATCGAATTACGATAATCATACGGGCAAAATTATCGTTAGTCAATAATCAAAATGCAAAAATCGAACGAATTTACAGTATTGTTACAAAAATAACAAATGTACAAACAGAAATGCAAATAAAGCTGACAAATACCCGTTCCCATGTCAACTCGTTCGCAGCAAAAGTCTTCTCGAACGTTATATGGAACATCATCATGTCCAGTGTGTCATTTCGAGCGCAGGCGAAGCCGGAGTCGAGAAATCTCGTCATTATGAAATGTCATCCTGAGCAAGCGGTATGTAGGGAGCGCAGTCGAAGGACCTCGAACGTTATTCGGAACATCGCAGCGTCCAGTGTGTCATCTCGACCGTAGTGGAGAGATCTCCCAGCCCGTACACGTTCGGGAACCTGATCGGAACACCATCACGCCCAGTATGTCATCCTGGGGTTCGAAACGCCCGGAAATAGAGCCAGTGGCTCTATTTCAGTGAAAACGGGGCGAAGAACCGATGACCTCCAGTGGAGGAAATCTCATCGGTTCTGAGGTCAACTGAAACGAGCGATCTGTCCGGTGGGGAGTGAGGGAAGCGGTGACCCAGTGGGTCATTTGCCGAAGGCAAAAGCGCCCTGAGCGAGTCAATCGAAGCAAGAAGCAGGTTGAAGCGCCAGCGATGCCTGCTGCGCCGACTGAGATTGCGGAACAGTCGCGACGATTGAAGTTGCGGGTATCAGCCCTGGGCACGAAGTGAGTCGAAGGATCTCCTTGGTAGTCCACTTTTCTCGAACGTTATTCGGAACACCTTGTGTAAAGAAACCATACCAATTGTGCATTGTTAATTGTTAATTGTTAATTGTTAATTTGGCATCGCATGCGATGCCACTGTCTCCCAGCCCGTACACGTTTGGGAACGTAATACGGAACCCCGCAGCGTATGGGTGTCATCCTGAGCATAGCCGAAGGATCTCATCATTATAAAACGTCATCCTGAGCAAGCGGTACGAAGGGAGCGCAGTCGAAGGATCTCGAACGTTATACGGAACATCATCATGTCCAGTGTGTCATTCCGAGCGCAGTCGAGGAATCTCCTCCGGGGATGTAAACCTTATGTTCATAGGAACACCTTTTGTAAAGAGATCATACCAATTCTGAATTCTGCATTTGGCATCGCATGCGATGCCACTGTCTCCTCACCTGTCAACGTTCGGGAACGTAATACGGAACACGCAAACAATATGCTTATTCTCTTCCCTGGAAAAATAGGGTGCTGTATTTCGCACACTTCATTATTTATCGCAATCCATCCACCCTTTATACTTATCTCATCAAGAGAGGAGTGTAGACCATGTTTTTCCCCGGCGCAAGATATTTCCTGTGGCTGTGCCTTTCAGATGATCCCCGTGCGGAAGAGATGTTCTATCAGGCCTGTCTGATTATGCTGGGCCTGGTTGTCCTGACGGTGCTTTTCATCCTCTTTCTCAAATACCGTCAGAGGATGTCTGATGAGGTTGCAAAAGAGATCATGGCCAACTGCAAAAGGACCGAGGACTACAAAGACAGGTTCGACAGTATCATCGAATAACAGTAGAAATAAATAGGAACAAACACCCATAACAAAGGAGCGGCATCTGCCGCTCCTGTTGTGTCCCGAGGCCTAAGACTGCGAAAGCATAATAACCGTAGCGCATGACGGAATGTGACAACAGGGACAGACCAACTGTCACGGCCAAAGGCTGTGCACAAGTTGGTCTGTCCCTTTGTCACGTTCATGTTGATCGCTGCCTCCACGCGTCATTTTCTACACATTCGGTAATCCAATCGGCACACCCTTGCGTATAAGTGTCATCCTGGGGTTCGAAACGCCCGGAAATAGAGCCAGTGGCTCTATTTCAGTGGAGAACGGGCGGTAGCCCTGGGCACGAAGTGAGTCGAAGGATCTCATCATTATAAAATGTCATCCTGAGCAAGCGGTACGTAGGGAGCGCAGTCGAAGGATCTCGAACGTTATTCGGAACATCATATATTAAAACCACGATAATTCTGAATTCTGAATTGTTGAGGAAGCATCCACGCTTAAGGCAGATCTGTCAGTGCTTTAGCACTGGTAACAGATCGTCCATGCAGGCGTCAGCGCTTCAGACTGATCTGTCAGTGCTTTAGCACTGGTAACAGATCGTCCATGCAGGCGTCAGCGCTTCAGACTGATCTGTCAGTGCTTTAGCACTGGTAACAGATCGTCCATGCAGGCGTCAGTGCTTCAGCGCTGGTAACGCCGAGCCATTCACTGGTAACGCCGAGCCATTCGTGGCTAATGCTTCCCATGCTACAGCTGTCAAAGTGCCAAGGGCACTTTGGTAACGGTGATCGCAGAATTACTTACCCCCTTCCCGCAGACGAATACTTATTGTTACTGCTCTCATATTCCTTATTTACCTCAATCACAGGAACGTCCGCGGCAGCCTTGTCCTTCTCCAACTCCTTCAGCAGCCTCCGCAGCACTTCTGCGTTGCTCCTGTTGGCATTCCGGATCTTTTTCCGTACCTGATGACGGGAAGGACCGGCAACCGGTTTATCTTCTACACTAAACTCTTCTTTGAACCAACGTTTGATCCCTTTCCAGACAGAACCGTAGCCATGTTCTTCGGAATACACCACAGCACACAGATAGGGAACCACAATCAGCAGAATCAAGAGAACAGGAACAACAATCACGGATCCGGTACCCTCCATACAATCCTGATCGGAAGCCAATTGCTTCCTTGATACATATCATATACAAAACAAATCATAAAATATATAGATTCTTCCCTAGAAGATGTGGGTCAAGACACCTTCAAAGGGATCCTTCCAGGT
>R26__coassemble_4188_pt1 | contig 5787 bp, 6 predicted proteins | sample R26__metabat2_high_PE_047 | metagenome-assembled genome bin R26
CTGTTTTTCAAAGTAACTTCAGCTCTCAAACCGGAATTTACTTTGCAAATTGAAGGCTTTTTCTGAATTTTCAGATCAGAAGTCAAATTCCGGCTGTTTAAACCGTCTATATATATGGGAGGTGAAATCTGTGACTGGAATCCAGGGCCCGGATTCTGCCAGACAGGAAAGACTTACCGTCCTGATCAGACGTTATGAAAAAGATATCCTGAGAATCTGTTATCTGTACCTGCATGAGCTTGAACAGTCAAGGGACGCCGTGCAGGAAACCTTCCTGAAAGCTTACATCCATCTGGATAAGCTTCAGGATCCTTCAAAAGAAAAAAGCTGGCTGACAAAAATCGCGGTCAACATCTGCCGGGATCACCTGCGCAGCCCCTGGGTAACGCACATGAACCGGTACGTCCAGCCGGAAGATCTCCGGATTGCCGCGGAACAGGAAAATGAAACGCATACCGCCCTGACAGCCGCCGTTATGAGCCTTCCCCGGAAATACATGGAAGCGATCATGCTGCGGTATATACAGGGCTGTGGCATACAGGAAACAGCCGACATTCTCGGAATAACACCTTCCGCTGTATCAAGAAGATGCAGCCGTGCCTGCGCCAGGCTCAAATATGAACTGGAAGGGAGCGATGAAATCAATGGATGAACACAATGCACAGAATCGAATTCATCAGGCTGTCCATGACAGCCTCTCATGGCTGGATGAGCTTCCTTCCCAGGAAACGGAAATCCTGGCAAAAACGAAGAAGGAGGCAGAATCTTTGATTACTGTATATAACGGAATAACTGAAACAACCGTACAGCCGGTATCCGTACCGGCCGTTGCCCGCAGCCGGGCCCTGCTCAAGCCGGTGCTGGTTCTTGCGGCCATGCTGATCCTTGCCGCCGGTTTCCTGGGGCTCCGGAGCAACGGTTTTATCCAGAGCACACCCCTCGACGCCGTCACACAACCTGCCGGCAGTGAAGAAACACCCGGCACCCCCGGACTTCCCGCCGCTATGGACGCCCGGGATAACCTTCAGAGCCAGACTCTTCCCCTGGACCGGATCGACCTGCAGGTGGAACCCGATCTGCTGTGGAACAGTGAAACCGGTATCCTGACCGAAGGCGAAAATGTTATTAAAAACAACCTTCCCTTTAAAAATACCGTGTACCGCAAAATGAAGGATAACGGAGTCAAAGTGGATGGCGAACTGGTTTACCAGAGGGGCGAAGGCGCCGTGCTGTTCAGGGACAGCGTCCGGCTGGGCCTTGCCGGGGATTTCTCCCTGGATATGCCGCAGAAAAGCTTCCTGATTGACGCAAAAGACGGAAGCTTTGATTTCCCGCTGTTTGATGACCGCGAAGCTTCCTCCTATCCGACCCTTCTGCTGCGGAACTCCGGAAACGACAGCATGTTTACCCGGATCCAGGACGGTGTGCAGCACCGCCTGATTGAAAAGCACACGGACGCAAAGCTGCTGACCCAGGCCTGGCGGCCGGTCCAGGTTTACCTGAACGGGGAATACTGGGGCATGTACAATATGCGGGAAGCCATTGACGCCCACACCATCTGCCGCTACGAGCAGATTCCGGACGAACAGGCGGATGCGGTTTCCCTGCTGGCCATCAACGGGCGTGCCATACAGGGAGATGCCAAGCCTTATAAGGAACTGCTCAGCAAGCTCAAAGAAAGCAATCCCGCAAACAATCCGGAAGATCTGGCCTACCTGGAGCAGGAAGTGGATATCGACAGCTTCCTGGACTGGCTGACCGTGGAAATGTATTTCGGAAACTCCGACATCGGAACCGGAAAAGTATACAAGGTTCCGGGAGGCAAATGGAAATGCCTGATTATGGATCTGGACTACGCCCTGTATGACTCCAGATTTAATTCGGTTCAGAGTTACCTGAAAGAGGAAGGAATGGGACAGAAAAAAATCAACAACATCATTTTCCGGAAGATCCTGTCGGTGGACAAATATAAAGACCTGTTCTTTACCAAGCTGGGAAACCTGTTCAAATCCCTGACCTCTTCCGTCATGGAAGGCGAAGTGGACGCCTGCGTCGCCTGGATTGAACCCGGGATGAAAGCGCATATCGACCGCTGGGCGCCACACTATGATAAGAACGTCATCTTTGACGTGCCGACCACGCCGGAAAAAGGCTGGGAATACTGGCAGCAGCGTGTGAACCGGCTGCGGAACGTCATCCGCAAGCGCCCTACGCTGCTGTACAACTTCATCCAGGAATACTTTGAGATGAGCAGTGAGGAAATGGCCGCCTATTTCCCGACAGATATTCCGCGCAGCGTGGATGAAATACCGAATGCCATTTAAACCCCGTATAAGCAAGGAACCGCCTGAAAAGGCGGTTCCTTTATTTATTGCAAGTCTTTTATTTGATATCAATCCAGATTCCAATATCATGCATGGACGAATCGGGAACAGATCTGTAGAAGCTCTGGGCTTCGTCATTGCTTGCGGTCAGTGCGATCAGCGTATCAATCCCTTCCGCCTTCAGCCGGCCGCGCATTTCATTCATCAGCGCCTGAGCCACGCCCTTATGCCGGGCGCTTTTCAGCACACAGATCCAGTCCAGGTACGCTTTGACGGATCCATCAAAATGGGAGGGGATCCGCACCACGTCAATCCGGCCCACCACCTGTCCGTCCATATAAGCCAGCAGGGAAATGGCGTTTTTGAACCGTGAATCTTCGAAACTGTCCGTCACGCTTTTGAGATAAGCGTCATCGATCTCCCAGCCCCAGACGTCCTCTTCCGCCCGCAGTTGTCTTTCAAAAGCCAGCACGTCCGGAATCCGTTCCCTGGTATAGACCTCAATCTTTATTTCTTCTTTTTTCATTTCTGGACTACCACCCTGTTTATCATCATTTCATCTTCCCACAGATGCACACTGAAGGAATGGGTTTCATCGTGCATGTCATAAATCCTGCTTCCGGTTTCAGCGATATACCGCTGCTGCCAGATCAGCGCCAGGTCCCTGATCCTGAACAGCTGCTGATTCTCCGGATTGCCGTACATCCGGGCCAGTTCCCGGACCGAAGGCATTTCATTCAGATACCGGTCATCCATTTCTTCCAGCTCTTTCAGGATCTCCGCCGCACTCATCCGGCTGTACTTTTCGAAATTCTCCGGCGTCAGCACCAGCGTCAGGCCCCGTTCTGCCGGTTCGGATATCTCATCGGACGTAAGCCATTCCGCTTCCGTTCTGTGCTTTGTTCTGGAAAATGAATTCCGGATTCTTTCCGGCAGCTGTTCAAACTCCTGCTTCGTGATCCGCTGTTCCGGCAGCGATCTGCCCCGGCCCTTGCTGTGCGGCAGGAAACAGGCGCATTGGCGCAGCGTATAGGCATTCAGCAATTCATAGAGTTCCGGGAGCTGGAACAGATTCTCCCGGATCATCGGAACGCTGGCTCTGACATCCAGTCCGGCTTTGCATGCCTGGTCCAGCATCCGGAGCAGGAAACGGAAATCGCCCTTCCGGCCTGCGAAGCGGTCATGATACGCTTCTGTCCCGTAGAAAGTCAGGTCGATCAGCTCTACACCGGCTTCCCGGATGTTCCGCATCAGTTCCGCCAGCTCCTGATCCTCCCGGAAGGCAAACCCGTTCATCTGCAGGAATTTGGCCGCGGCTCCCTGATACTCCCGGCTGAAACGCAGGAACGCCGGAAGATCCGGCGTATCCATGCAGTAGCCGATATAATAACTGCAGTTCAGATCAGGGCGTGCAGCCTTCATTTCCCGGATGATCCTGCCGCCTAGTGCTTCTCCTGTCTTGTAATCCACCCCTGTGGCTTTCCCGCAGGATGCCAGCAGGCAATACCGGCAGAAAGAATGACAGGGTACGCAGTAGTTGGCAATCAACAGTGAGGTTGTTTTCATGTCCTGATCCCCTCCTTTTTATGCTCCGGCGCTTTGGCGCTTATCACGCCTTACGCCGCAATATTTCATCAACAATCAGCCTGTCCCGGCTCTGATGGCTGGCATGCATTTCAAAACCCAGTTTGCGGAGCAGTTCCCGGCTCGGAGTATTCTCCTCAAAATGCCCGCAGTGGATGTATTCCGCCTTCCGAAACAGTTCCGGAATCACTGCCTGCAGGGTTTCCAGCATATATCCCTTTCTCTGGTAAGGCGGGAATACCGCATAGGCCAGCGTTTTCCCTGTACCGGGAAGATTTTTCCTGAGGTCTTCCGGCAGTTCAGAATCCACTTCCAGCAGGAACCCGATCATTTCCCCTGATCCTTTTTCAATCAGGGAATACCCGCCTTCCAGTCCAGAAAACCGCTCAAAAATCCTGGCCGAAACAGTATCATCCATCTCCTCCGGAAACCCGTAGGCAATCCGCAGCGCCCTGTCGGCAATCCCGCTGACAAAAGCCGCTTCATCCCTTTTTTCCATCCGGCGGATCAGCAATCTGGCACTTTCCATATGATTCTCTCCTGTTATCGGCTCATTTCCATTATCAGTCGGCCAAGGGAAACCCCCAGCCTTTTACTTCTCATCGCCGCCTTCATCAGGCCCGTACAGGCGGCTTCCTTTGTTTCCATGACAACCAACCGGACAGGTTCCTCCATTTCCCTGATGGTCCGGCTTTCTGTTCCCATCAGCAAAAGGGTAAATGCTCCATCTTCCAGCTGAATTTCCCACACTTTCCGTTCCGGATCCATACCAGCCGCCCGAAGCAGCTCCCGTGCGTCTGCCCGGATTCCTTCGCTGTGAACCGAAGAGAGAAGGGGTTCCTCCCGGTATTCCTGCTCCATGAGAAGCATCGTCCTGTCCAGATCTGCATAATCCACTCCGGCTTTCCGGTAAACGCTTCCCATGAAATCCACCAGGAATTCATCTCCGGCAATCTGATACAGTTCCCGTTCGTACCGGTCCAGATCCTCCAGGATATAATCCTCCCCCTCCAGCATAAACCGCAGGATAATCTGCCCGAAACAGGGAATTGCGATATACTCTTCCAGATGAATAGGACGATCGATCCGTTCATTTGCTTCCCGGGTAATTTCTTCAATCCTCTTCTTCAGCTTCTCACTTGTAATATACATACTGTTTACTCTCCGGAAATGTAGTGTTGGGTCGCATTATATCACCTGATTCCCAAAATGAAAAGAAAAAGCATCTTTGTCGCATTGCCTCATGGCATGCTGCTTTGTGTTCGGTATGGGACAGGGGAGCGAAGGAAGCGGTGACCCAGTGGGTCATTTGCCGGAAGGCAAAAGCGTCCTGAGCGAGTCAACCGAAACAAGCAGAGGGCTGAAGCGTCCTCGCGAGGCCGTCTGCGACGATTGAGGTTGCGGGGAGCGAGCCGAATGTCAGCCCAGTGGGCTGTCGGCGAAGCCGAAATGAGGCGAACGAGTCATTCGAAAGGGAGAGCACAGCCCGCTCCAAGGGCTGTGAACGACCATTGAGAATGCGGAGGAACCTCTTCATCTTCTCCCCTCCCACCTGTTCACCGGAACTATAAGCTCGCATGGATCCCGGCAAGGGATCCGTGAGTGAAACTCGTAGAGTTGAACGAATAATGTCCCAATGCCATTTGATTTGCATATCATGCAAGAAGACAAATGGCATTGGGACTTTTCAAAGCGAATATAGTAAATCAGCAGTTGCGTAAGCAACTGCCTATTGGAATCCGGGGAGCGAAGGAAGCGGTAGCCCAGTGGGCTATCCTGCGAAGCAGGAAGCGCCCTGAGCGAGTCAATCGAAGCAAGCAGCGGGTTGAAGCATCAGCGATGCCCGCTGCGCCGACTGAGATTGCGGTCCGCCGGCTAA
>R26__coassemble_6078_pt1 | contig 4443 bp, 5 predicted proteins | sample R26__metabat2_high_PE_047 | metagenome-assembled genome bin R26
TGGTGGTCGCAACAGGACTCGAACCTGTGACCCCATCGATGTGAACGATGTGCTCTACCAACTGAGCCATGCGACCTTATTCCGAACTTTTTAGCCTTATCCGCTGAAATCGTTCGGTCATTTCAGCTTCCTGCGCTTGTCGGTCTTGTCTACCAGTGGGCCGGTCACTTGAGATACTCATGAACCGGCAGTTTGATAACTTGACCAGTGGGTTCTACCGACTGAGCCATGCCACCGTGTATATAAATTATGATGGCTATGCAATATATAGTATGACGTTCAAGCCCAAGGCGAAGGTTGGGTTAATGACAGCAGTGAAAATTTTCTGCCAAAAATCCAGAGGATATGCTAAAATTGGGATCGGTAGCCAGTATGGGCTTGCCAAAGTATCTTTTGAGTTATATGGCGATCGACAAATCGGGATTTGGCTTTTGCAATCATCGATTTGCTGTTACGGAACGCAATATCAAGTTATGGGCGGAAAGGCAAATATGGAAGACTGTGTGTTTTGCAAAATAGGTTCCGGCGAGATGCAGGGACTCAGGATCTGTGAAGATGACGAGGCTCTCGCATTCATGGACATCTCGAATGATTATGACGGACATATTCTTGTTATACCCAAGAAGCACTATCGATATGTGACCGATTGCCCCGAAAATGTGGCTTGTAAGGTTTGGTTCATGGTACAGAAGGTCAGTAAACACCTGATTGAAGACTGCGGTTACGACGGAGCCGACATCATGTCAGCTAACAGTCCCGTGAGCCAATCACTCCCTCATTTTCATGTACACATAATCCTGAGAAAAATCGGGGATCGACTGGGTAATCCAGGAGAATGGCCTACGCCAGCAGGGACTAAGGAAGATGTGCGCGTTATGCATGAAAGGCTGAAAATGATCTGATATATTCAAGGATGATGGGAAAGAAAAGCATTTTCTTTCCTGTTCATTTCCCTTTGAATGACAAATTCCAGTTTGTCAAGGCACCTGTTGGCAAGAAAACTCGGAAGAGATATTTTGATTTTCTTCAGCATCAGAAACAGGAGAAAAAGTGATACGGATCAAGGATTTGACATCAGGGAATCCCGTGAGGCTGATACTGGTTTTTGCGCTACCGGTTCTTACGGGGAATATGCTGCAGCAGTTTTATAATTTGGTTGACTCTCTGATTATCGGGCAGCTGCTGGGAGTTACAGCACTGACAGCGGTTTCGGCCTCCGGGTGGCTGGACTGGGCCGTGCTGTCAATCCCCATGGGGCTGGCGCAGGGATATTCCATCCATGCCTCCCAGTGCTACGGTGGAAAACAGTATGCGGAACTGAAAAGAACCGTTGCACAAAGCTATCTGATCTCCGCAGCAGTGACAGTCGCACTGGAGGCAATCAGCCAGACGCTGCTGCGTCCTGTGCTGACATGGATGAATTCGCCGGAGGAAACCATTCATCTGACAGAGAACTATCTGCGAATTATCTATGCAGGCCTGCCGGTGGTGATGTGCCTGAATGTGTTCAGCGGCTTTCTGTACGCGCTGGGAAACAGCAGAACGCCTCTGCTGGCTCTGGCCTGCGCCACGGCGGTAAACATCGCTCTGGACTGGTGGTTTGTCGGTCCCCTGGGCCTTGGCACTAACGGCGGCGCGTATGCGACCGTGATAGCACAGGCGGTTTCCGCCGGAATCTGTCTGGCTGCGGTATTGAAGATTCCGGAACTTCGCCCTCAGCGGGTCGATTACCGTCCTGACCGGATAGTGATTCGAAAACTTGTTCGGCTCGGATTCCCGATTGCCTTTCAGAACCTCATCATTTCACTTGGAGGGCTCATACTGCAAGGTGTGGTCAACGCCTTCGGATTCGTCTTTATGGCCGGGTACAACGCGGCCTCCAGGCTGCAGGGACTGGTGGAAATCGCAGGATCTTCCCTGGGGAGCGCGGCGGGTACCTTTACCGGGCAGAATTATGGCGCCGGAAGAATGGATCGTGTAAGGCTGGGGCTGCGGCGTTCAGCACAGATCGGTTTTCTGCTCGCGCTTACCGTCGGAGGGCTGATGACAGTATTCGGAAAGTCCATTCTTTCCCTGTTTATCCGGGATGAGGCGGAACTGGCAGATCAGGTGCTGGCGATTGGATATGATTTTCTTCGGGTGATGGCAGCCGGGTTGCCCATGCTGTATCTGCTTTTTGCTTACAGAACTACCCTGCAAGGCTTGGGCGATACAGTGATGCCGATGATTTCCGGCTTTTTGGAATTGGCGCTGCGTGTTGGAGCAGCGCTGCTTCTTCCTGCGATTCTGGGATATTGGGGAGTTTATCTGGCAGAGATTGCAGCATGGATTGGTGCGGGAGCTTTTCTGATCATGGTCTGTTATCATCGACTGCACAGGCTGACAAATACCGTGGAAGAAACAAAATGACGCGATATTGTTCCCTAAGATTTATGCACCTTTCCGGTTTGATGGCTCCCTTTTGGAAAGATATTTCGGAAGATAGCATCATAAGGGTATTAATGACGAGAACGGAAAGGAAATAATCATGAATAACATACACCTTGAAAAGCTTACGTGGGACACGGTTGACGACGTGCTGAAGCTTAAAGTCTCAAAAGAGCAGAAGGGATTTGTCGCCCCGAACCGCGACAGTATGATCGACGCCTATTTTGCTCTGACAGAAAAGAAATTCCCCGTATACACGTTTGGTATCTATCTTGGGGAAAAGCCCGTCGGCTTTCTGATGATCGGCTACGACGTTCCTTGGGCAAAGGAGTATTACGATCTGCCAAGGGGCTACTATTACATTTGGCGTTTTATGATTGATAATAGATATCAGGGCAATGGATACGGGAAAGAAGCGTTAAAGCTTGCCATAGACTTTATAAAGACTTCTCCGAGCGGGAGATCTGAATACTGCTGGCTGTCTTATGAGCCGGACAATGAGGTAGCGAGAAAGCTGTATCTGTCGTTTGGGTTTGAAGAAAAGAAAGAACTCTGGAAAGAGGATCAGGAAATACCCGCAGTATACAAGCTGTGAAATCCGAACAATTCCAGTTTGACGGAGGATATAAAGGTGAATAATTATAATGAGGATTTCTGGAATGCACTGGATGAGTTGGTGAACACTTCTGAAATCGTGATCGACAGACCGAAGGGATCTGCCCATCCGAGGTTTCCGGATTTCATATATCGGGTTGACTACGGTTACCTGAGAAATACTTCCTCTATGGACGGAGCAGGAATTGACGTATGGGTCGGAAGCGGTCAGAAAACAGTCGATGCCATCATGTGCATTATCGATTTGATTAAGCGGGACTCCGAGATCAAGATACTGATTGGCTGTACAGAAGCGGAGAAGATGGAAGTATATCAAACGCATAATGAAACGCAGTATATGAAAGGCGTTTTGATACGTCGATAAATCCAATTTGTTGAGATGCTCATTGGCAAGGAATATCGGAAGATATATTTTGCGAAGCAGGAACACGGAGGATTACGGATGTGAGCAACATGCGGAAGAGAACAGAGAAGGAAGTCATTGAAACGGTGCTGGATTTCGCGGAAAAAAGCAAATCTGTAAGGGCTGTCATCCGTACAAACCTGCTTCCGAAGAGAGAATACGATTACTATAATTTCTGCTTTGTGGCAGACGATCCGGAAAAGTATGACGGCGATGTCTTTGGAAACTGTTTCGGTGAAAGGATACTCCTTTACAGGGGCGACAGGAACTATCCGGAACTGTTCCCGGACAATACCAAGGCTCATCTGATGGTGTTTGATGACGGTACGACGATCGCTATAAACATTATGGGGAAAGACGCTTTCCTGGCTAGGTATAACAGGGAGCAGAACCACGAAAATGTCTGGATCGGCGATACTTACCTGAAGATCATGGACAAGGATAATATACTGCCGGAGATAGAGCGGTTGGATGAGAAGCAGACATGGTTCTCGGGAAAGCTTTCCGAAGAGGAGTTCGACGGAATGTGCTCTGAATTCTGGTGGGTGCTGAAAACATTTGCCGAATACACATTGAGGAAAGAACTTCCTTCAGCGATGTATTACCTGAATGTGGCAGTCCGCGATCTCCTGAACCGGATGGTCAGGTGGCATCTTTTCCTGCGGGCGGGGCAGCCGGTCGATATGGGAATCCTTGACTGCAATATGGAAAAACTGCTCGACAAGAAACTGTATTCCCTGTATAAAGAGACATATCCGGCAGCGGATTATGAGCAGATCTGGAAAGCATTCGATGCTGTCGTGAGGCTTTGGAACACAATCGGAAAAGACGTTGCGGAGCACTGCGGTTATGCCTATCCGACAGACATGGAGAGAAAGATGTTGAGTCTGATAAGAAGCATGAAAGAAAACATTATCTTTTGAGTTATTAGGACGGAAAATAAGGAATTATCTGTCCCAACTTGCCTGCTGATCCAGCCGGATCGGCAGGCTTTTTCA
>R26__coassemble_19461_pt1 | contig 2044 bp, 2 predicted proteins | sample R26__metabat2_high_PE_047 | metagenome-assembled genome bin R26
GAATAAACGTGCATAGCATAATGATCGTTCCGGCTATTTTTTTCTTCATAACGATCTGCCTCCCTTTAGAAAATATATCTTAAGTGCCGTAAAACCCCTGGCTTCAGCCATGGGGAATGTTACCTTTCCCGCATGATAAAGAAGAACTTGCGCTGATCCTCGTTGGAGATGGTGCGGACAGGCTTAAGCTGTCCGGCGGACTTGCCTTTGGCGATCTGCAGCTCACGCCACAGGAAGGTTGTTTCCGGCTGCAGCCAGAAGGCGTCCGCGCAGCGCATGGAATGATCCAGAATGCATTCCTCATATATGGCGTTCGCTTCGCGGGTATACTTATCCAGGGTCGCAGCCAGCTGCAGCTCAGAGATGCCTTCCACCGGGAGCGGCGGCTGGATGAGGAAGGTGTATCCGGGAGGCGTGGAGGAGGCGTCAGGGTACACAGTGTAGTCGGAGAGATCGAATCCGAGCTCTGCCGCGGTCTTCTCCACCGCCTGCTGCAGCGCCTTTTCCGTCGTCTTCTCGCAGGCCAGGTTGATAGTCTTATCAACGCGGTACATAAAGCGCACCCGCGGCGTTTTTTCAAAATAACCGGTCACAAGGAACGCGTCACTCATGCGATAGCGGTAAAGGCCGCAACTGCGTCAGAGTTGGAAATAGCCATCAGGCGTCTGTTCAGCAGGAGCAGGAGAAGGCTCCGGCACACTTGCTGCAGGGCATTGGGCAGGCCACCTGAGAGCATGGTGCAGATATGCCTGAACCGGATACGCCGGAAGGAGATCCGCAGTGTGCCCTCTTTTTTCAGAAGATCCGGCAGCATCAGCGCGAAAGCCGCGAAATAACTGACCGTGGTGGCAACAGCCAACCCGAAAAGACAGCCCCTGAACACGAAGCCGACCAGAAGATCGCCGCTGGTGTTCACCAGCGTCATCGTGACGACTGCCAGCACAACGAGCTTCTGCTTTCCGTTGATCTGCATGACCGGCATGAGTACGGTCAGCATAAGGAGAGCCGGCGCACAGAGAGAGAAGCCCCGCAGATAATCTGCAGTCAGCTTCGCAAGGGTGCCGCTCGCTCCGAGGAAGGCGGCGATCTTTTCCGCAAAAGCGAACACAGCCCCTGTCATGAGCAGGGAAAGAGCCAGCGAAAACACAAGGCATGAGGAAAGCGCTTCGGAGGCCTCGTCCGTTTTCCGTGCACCGACCAGCCGGCCGATGAGCATGGAAGCGCCGAGTTCGCACACGCCGGAGCACGCCACAAAGATCGTCACTACGGGTGCCGCCAGTCCGAAGCCGGCCATTGCCTCCGTGCCGAGGCAGCTGCCTGTGACCGCTCCGTCGACCACCATTCCTATGACGCCTACGATACCTGCGATGATCTGTATCAGCAGTACGCTTCTGAATGCTTTCCTGACCATTGCAACTCCTTTGCTTTCATTACGGGGTACAACTGCTTTGTTTCAGCTGAATAATAAGTATTCTACCATACCGGCCAGCCTTTTTTCAACTAACGTGTCCAGCAGGAGCAAAAGTGATAAAGACATGTCATAATGCTTCTGAAACGTATTGCGGACTATCCTGATGAACAGCCGCCGCATACTCGTGACTTGAGTCTTGAGTAAAGCGGCGGCCGTCGATCAGGATTTCATAACGATATAAGCTGTGCTTGTAGATGCGGTCTGGCCGTCATCTGTGTTAAAGACGCAGTAAGCACCCCAGCCATCCATATCCGCTGTGACATTTGAAATACTGAGTGTTGTTGAAGAACTGTCAACCGAAGAGCCTGGGAAACAGTTGTGGAATTCGCTTGCACTCATTTCATTTCCTGAAGGATTGACGAATCTCCAGGTAAGGCCGTTGAATTTGTTTGCACATGCAACAAATTTGGCCGTGCTATCGGGTCTTCTATATTCGTTAGTCGGATTTCTTGTGATGGGGTGAACTTTTGCCATGGGGGTGAATAATAATATTCAGACAAACCGTGTTATTGTTATGTTTTTTCCTGCAGCTTCCCGGATATGGCGGTTGAGTTCTTTTATTATGTCCAGATG
>R26__coassemble_19530_pt1 | contig 2038 bp, 1 predicted proteins | sample R26__metabat2_high_PE_047 | metagenome-assembled genome bin R26
TCAGCTTGCCGAATGCGATACGCTCGGCAGAATGTATCAGTCCGTTTGCCATTTTAACCTCCTATAAAACAACTGTATGCATCGAATGTATAAATATGCTATTCCATATTAAATCATCTAATCTTTTAGATTAGGTTACCATTTCTCCGCAATTATGTCAAGGCAAAAAATCAAATATTTCCTTGCCTCGCAGTATACAATTGATGTATAATCAAAACATGGAAATCAACAGAAAAACAGCTGACGCCTGGATCAGCTACTGGGAAAACTACATAGGTAATTACGCCCTTCCGACCTGGGAGCAGATACCGGATTTCGGCCTCTACATGGAGCAGGTCATCACCTTTCTAAAGAACTGCCTGAACTACATGGAAAGAAGCACCAACGATGACGCTGTCATCACCGCATCTGCCATCAACAACTACGTGAGAAAGAAGCTGATGCCCCAGCCCATAAAGAAGCGCTATTACCGCACTCACATAGCCTATCTGATCATTCTTTGCGCCCTCAAGCAGTCCCTTTCGATCGCTGAGATCCAGAGCATGATACCCATAGAAGCCGGAGAAGAAGAGCTTAAGAAGTTCTATACGGATTTCACCGAGCAGCATAAGCGCGCCGCCAGTTATTTCATCGAGCGCGTCAGGAGCCTCAAGGATATGATCGTCCACGACAAGGATCTCCATGACATCTTCAAGGACAACGCCACAGAGATAGTCGTGGACGTAGCCCTGATAACTTCCTTTGCGAAGACCGCTTTGGACAAGCTGATATCCGGCGAGCCTCTGGCACCCTACCTGATCGAGAATACTGAGATTGACCCCTGATGATCAGGGGTTTTTTGCTGCCCAAAAAACATAACACGAAAAACAAAAGACGATCCCGGGGGACCGTCTTTTTAAGTATGTTGTATTGTGTAGAATTAAGCTGCAGCTTCAGGAACTTTATCCATGTTCTTCTTAAGCTGTACTTCGGGTTCTCTCGGCATAGCGAAGAGAGGAACGAATCTGTCCAGACCTGTGAAGGTGAGGATGATAAGTGAAGCAACAGCGATCATAGCCATGAAGTTGAACTTGATGATATCAACCTGAGTGATCTGTACGATCGGGTATACAGCAGCTGCGATACCTACGTAGAATCCGAGGTATACGTGCCAAGGAATAAGCTGTGATCCGAATACGCCCATAGCGTCTCCGAATGTAGCGTTTCTCAGAGCCAGCTTGTACTTAGCTTCTTCTGTAGCGCAGTATACGTTGTCTTCGGTAACCTGCTTGATAACGGGACCGATGGTAACGATCTGAGCCATTTCGTCAGAAAGAGCTGCGTTTCCGAGTAAGCAGAGAACTGCGTTCCATCCGAGCAGATGTCTTACCTTGAAGGAGATCTTTGCGATCAGCTTAGCAAGAGGCTGGAAGGAATCCATGAGCTGCATAACGCCGCCGAAAGCAGCAACCCACATCATCATGGGGATTACCCAGCCGCCGGCTTCCTCGATACCTGCATACATGAAGTTGTCCAGGAAGTCCTGGATGGAACCTGCGGTACCTGCGAATCTTCCGAGGATGTAGGAAGAAACGATACCGGAACCGATGCATGCGAAGGTGTTAACGCCGAGGATAGCGAGAACGATAACGAGTACAAGAGGGATAGCCATGTAAAGAGCTACACCCTGGTCAACCTGGTTGAGAAGGTCAAGAGCAACAGCCTTGTTCTCCTCGATGTATGCGATAGCATCATCTGATAAGTTAGCATAGATATCGAAATCGCTTACGGATTCTCCGGAAAGACCCATAACGCCGCCTGCTACGAAGAATGCTACAGCAGCGAGGATAAGGCAGCAGACTGACCATACACCCTGATGTCTGATACGGTCAACTACCTGTACTCCCTGGATACCGGAAGATACGATGGTTGTATCGGAAATAAGACCGATGTTATCGCCGAAGCAGGATCCGCCTGCGATAGCGCATACTGTAAGGTACGGATCTCCGCCTACGATGTGTGACAGCCACAGGAAAATAGGTGCGCATGCAGCGAATGT
>R26__coassemble_22272_pt1 | contig 1871 bp, 2 predicted proteins | sample R26__metabat2_high_PE_047 | metagenome-assembled genome bin R26
ACATGATGGCACTCGACATTTGCGAAGCGGATGAAATTGACAGCAAACCTCAGAGCGTTCTGACTGACAATGCTCCCGCTCCTGTCCCCGCGCCCAAAGCTCCGGCAACTCCGCAGGAACGTGCCGAGGTGAAGAAAGAACTGACCAACGCTGACGGCATGGCAGACACGTTACAGCTTTCACAGCTTAAAAAGGCGATGAAAGCATTGAAAGACAAGGTGAAGGATGATGCCACGTACCATGACCCCGTGGAGGAATGGATGGCGCAGGTGGCGATTCGTCCCTAGGGATTTACCGAGATTTCCAAGGCTGATTGCGCCAAGATTCTCACCCGTGTTTCAGAAATGATGGAAGGGAATTTTCCAGAATCCATGAAGCCGAAGGAGGAAACCTATAATGGCTGAAATCAAATGGGTTGATAGGCATAGCGAGGTGGAACCGCCCAAACGCCCCAAGAAAATTACGGGAACACGTCTCGCGTCCATCTTCGGGCTGAACAAGTGGAATACTCCCTTTAAGGCATGGTGCGAAATCACCAAGACCTATCAAGAGCCTTTCGAGGATACAAAGTTCACCATCGCGGGTAAAGCGATTGAACCGAAACAGGCTGAGTTTATGCGGAAAGCATACGCCATGACCGACCTGATTAAGCCTTCGGACATTTGGGGAGAGGATTATCTCAAAAAGACCTACGGAGACTTCTTCCCCGAAAGCAAGCATCTTGGAGGTATGTGGGACTATCTTGTCGGAACATACGACCGTACTGTGAATGGCAACGGTATCTAAATGGTTTTGGAAATGAAAACGACCCAGCGTTCTGAGGACTGGGAAAACGACATTCCCGAATACTACGCCATACAGGCAGCTCTCTACGCATACCTCTTGGGCGTGAACGATGTGGTTATGGTCTGTTCCTTCCTCGACCCCAAGGATTATGACAACCCCGAAGCTTTTGAGGTCAGCGTAGAAAATACGATCACCATTCCTTTTAGCGTTTCCGAGCGTTATCCGAATTTCGGCAATATGATCGCTCAGGCTGAAAAATGGTGGACAGATCACGTTGAGACGGGCATTTCCCCCGACTTCGATGAAAAAGCTGATGCCGACATTCTGAAAGTCCTGCGGACAAACAGCCTAAATCCGGAATCGGACATTGAAGCCCTGATTCAAGAGGGCGAAACCCTGCAAACCGAAATCGATGCCGTTTCCAACACAATCGACAAGAAAAAGAAGCGTCTTGAAGCCATTAAAAAGCAGGTCAAGGAACACATGATGACCCAGTTCAAGGACGGTCAGAATAAGGTGGAAGCTAAAGGAAGCGCGTATGTGTGGGTTCTCTCCCGTTCCAATTCGACCAAACTGGACGAAGATCGCTTAAAGGCTGACGGCTTGTATGAACAGTATTCCAAAACAGAACCGAGCTACCGCATGACGGTGAGCAAAAAGAAGGAGGACAAATAATATGGCAAGGATTCCTATGACAGGTGGGTTCACTCCGATGGAGGAAGGTATTCAGGTGCTTCGTATCTACGGTGTCGAATACAAGGAGACATTCGGCAACCTGACGATCTATATGTGCAACGCAAAAGCACAGACCATGCGTGAAGTGTTCCGCTTCAAAGGTAAGGACGGAAAACCTAACGAGGGTGCGATGAACGCTTTCAGCTATTTCGCCAAGACCGCGATGGACGATTTCGACATGGAGGATGTTGACCCGCAGGAGCTTGTCGGTCACTACATTCAGGTCGAGGTAGTTCACAACGAATCGGGCGGTCGCACCTACGCCAACCTCGGCAGGGACAAGGCGGTGGCCTACGAGTTCGAGGAAAGCCCCGTTCCCGAAGCCCTGACCATGACCCTGACCGCTAAGG
>R26__coassemble_25480_pt1 | contig 1714 bp, 1 predicted proteins | sample R26__metabat2_high_PE_047 | metagenome-assembled genome bin R26
GGAGACGAACAAACTATATCTTCAGTTGCTTCCCGTGTATACATGGGCGAAAGAAGGAACCGACATGGATCGAGGACTGTCAGACGTTCAGATCATGGAAATAGACATTTCTGAAAAGGATTAACGGAAAAGCGACAAATTCTCACGAGGCGCATTCACAAAGATAAGTGTACAATCGAAATCAGCGGCCACTACGTTTTGTCACAGTGGCCGCTATTTAATCGTAACGCACAGTGGTTTGTGCCATGATTTACAACTAATTTACATCCGCCATTATCTGCTATAATATTTTTTGAAAATGTTTTTCACAATGCGTGACGATTCCCCCTCCTGACCCGTCAAATAGGTGTAGCTACAAAACAGGCGAAGCCGATGAGGCCTCGCTGGGGAGGAAACACCTTGGATAAGGAAAAGTTTGTTTCAGAGATCGAAGCCCACAGCGGTATGCTGTACCGTGTGGCCTGGTCGATCCTGAGGAATGATGACGACTGCAAGGATGCTCTGCAGGAAGCCGCGATGAAGGCATGGGAGAAGCGCGGCACTCTGCGGGAGCCGTCCTATTTCCGCACATGGATCACCAGGATCCTGATCAACGCGTGTTATGATACGCAACGCAAGCGTCGTCGGCTCGTTCCGCTTGACAGCGTTCCGGATATTCCGGTGTCTGCTCCTGACCCTGCACTGTCCATGGCGCTCGCAGCGCTTCCGGAGAAGCTGCGTCTGCCGCTGGTGCTGGTATTCTCGGAAGGCATGACCTATGCCGAAGCCGCCGAGACACTACGTTTGCCCGTTGCCACGATCCGGGGACGGATCCACCGTGGCAAGGAGCAGCTGAGAAAGGAGTTGACCGCAGAATGAAGCGCAATGAAAAAGAATTGAACCTGCGTAACGCATTTCCTGAAATGCCCGAATCCTGTTACAGTGCGCTGATGGACGCAGCCGGCTCTGTACAGGAGGAAGTCAAAGTGAAAAAGTTTACGATTCGTACCGCGCTCATCGCCGCTGCCATCATGATGCTGACTGTGGCCGTTGCCATGGCCGCTGCCAATATGTTGGGCTGGACAGATTTCCTGAAAGACTATAACGATGTGACTGTTCCCAATGCCGCCGTCCAGAATATGCAAGTGGCTGATGCCGAAAGCTGGCAGGTTGGTCCCTGTACCTTCACTGTCCGTGAACAGCTTGCCGACAACCATATCGCTGTCAGTGCCATTGCCATTCAGATGACTGATAACAGCAAGGCGCTGTTCATGCCCATTGGTGATGTAACTGACCGCATTGGCTGCGCTTCCTCTTCCAAAGCTATGGCAGAAGCACTGGGCATCAATCCTGATACTACTTGGGGTGAAGCTGCCAAGCAACTGAATGTTCCGCTCTATGCCGCCCGTGCTTTGATTGAAGTGGATGCTTCTGTCGATGGCGGTGAAGTCATGGAAGATCCGCTGTGGGAAAACGCAGAAAGTATCGTTTACTTCAATATGCCCATGCTGAACCCTGATGCAGTTGGTAGCAGTATTCCTGTTCATTATTACCTGCGCGTGGATGAGGTGAATCCCGATTCCGGCGAGATCTTGCAGTCCTGGGTGGATCGTGACCATACAGCCGAAATTGCCGTGCAACCTATGATAGCTGAAAAGACCTATCATGTGGAAGACGGCACAATCCTGCTTAATATGCCTGTCACCAACGTGACTGCACAGCAGTATGTGACCGG